>ERZ1504712.384-NODE-384-length-17801-cov-3.511890_pt1 | contig 17801 bp, 10 predicted proteins | sample MGYA00572411_ERZ1504712 | MGnify/ENA primary metagenome ERZ1504712 (study PRJEB39906, sample SAMEA3182091) | gut metagenome | biome: human; feature: gut; material: Stool; isolation source: human stools | place: Canada | collected 2013-03-11 ...
TTTAAACAAATTATTAATCAGAATTCTGTTGCATTTGCAAGTTGAATTCAGCTAGCATTTTAATTCACCGTTATAAAAACTATAAGAATTATGAAACTATTAAAAGTATATATATCTGCATTTTGTATGTGTTCACTTTCTGTGTTGCTGAATTCATGCGACGATTTCCTGAAAGAAGAACCATTGGATATGAAGTCATCTGACCAATTCTGGAAGACGAAAGCTGATGCGGAGTCGGGTGTGAACGCATTGTATTTCGGTGGTGTACCTTATTTACACAACACTGATGTAGGCGGTGGCTGGACTCCTAAAGCGACAATGTGGGGTGGTATTGTGTCCGGATTATACGTTGATAAGCGTAAGGATAGAACATTTACTACGGCATCCGAAGGGTGTAATTTCAATATTGAATCTTTTGATGATATTGCAATGAAATACTGGCATGAGTTTTATAAAGGTATTTCACGTGCCAACTTTGTTATTGCCAATATTCCGACAATGACCGGTGTGCTGGATGAAGCTACTATTAATAATTATGTGGCTCAAGGTAAATTCTTCCGTGCATATGGATATTTCTGGCTGGTCAAAGAATTTGGTGGTGTTCCTTATATTTCAGAACCTTACACATCTACAGAAGGTATGTACAAAGAACGTCTTTCTGCTGAAGAGGTTTATAAGAAAATTGAAGCCGACTTGCTGGATATTGTCAACGGGGATGCATTGCCGAATAAAACGTTTTATGATAATGGCTGTTATGTCACTAGGGCAATGGCGCAGACTTTGCTGGCACAAGTTTATTTGCAATGGGCTGGTGCACCGTTAAACGGTGGAACAGACTATTATGGAAAAGCAGCGCAGATGGCTTTGAAAGTGATCAATGATAGTCCTCACGAACTTATTCATCCAAATGGAACGACTGATGATTTGAGCTCGGCATATAATGTAATCAAGACTACGAAAAGTTCTGCAGAAATCATTTATGCTAAAGAATATAATTATAGTGATTATAGTGTAGGTAACTCTTATGCTTGTCGTTCTATTGGTACAGATGCTTTCCAATGGGGAGTGTTCCATCCGGGAGGAGACGTGCTGTATAATGCATACCTTCCCTGTGATATGTTGCTTAACAGCTATGCCTCTAATGATATTCGAGGACATGAGAAACAGTTCTTCTTTAAGAAATATACCGATGCTGCAGGAAAGACTTATACTTTGAACAATGCAGGCAACTGGGCGTGGTTTGATGAAAATGCTTTGATTAGCGGTCACGACGGTGATTATAATATGCCGGTATTCCGTTTTGCGGAAGTCTTGCTGATTGCGGCCGAAGGTCTGGCACGTACAAATCATGAAGATAATGCTGTCGGTGGAGCTAAATATTATCTCAATCAAGTGCGTAAACGTGCTGGATTGGCAGATGAGACGGCTACAGGAAATGATTTAATACAATCGATTTTGACTGAACGTTTACATGAGTTACCGTTGGAATTTAAGATTTGGGACGACATTCGCCGTACTCGTTTGTATCCGGAAGCATCTACAGAATCAGGAAAATTGAAATGGACTGCTCTTGCATCGGCTCAAATCCAAAACAAGCCAGATGGAAGCACAAGAGCCGGTGCCATTCCTGAATATGCTTTGTTATGGCCTATCCCGTTAGATGAAATTCAGGCTAATCCTGCGTTGGAAGGACATCAGAACCCGGGATGGAATTAATTAGGTAATAATAAATATTTGTTTCTGATAGAATTGGAGAGAGGGTAAAGGCTAATTATCCTCTCTCTATTGCTTAAACGGTTAGTCTTTCGGTTGTACTCTCATTGTATACACATAAATATTATGTTTTGATTCTCAGTTGTTTAACTTGTACTCTCGTTGACACTCGTTTCCTTTGGTTGACTATACTGCTATTTTTTCTTATTTTGGCGTATCAGAGGACTGATAATTGCTGAAAGATGCTTTAATTTGTAACATAAATAAAAAAGACTTGATAATCTAGTATTAATAGTTTAATTCGTAGACCATGAACAAAAAGAAACTACTATCTTTCGCAATAGCCCTGCTATTGGGAGTTTCCTCTACCTTTGCACAAAAGCAACCGGTAGACTATGTGAATCCTTTAATGGGGACTGATTCGAAAATATCACTATCCAATGGAAATACATATCCCGCCATTGCGTTGCCTTGGGGAATGAATTTTTGGATGCCACAAACCGGAAAGATGGGTGACGGTTGGGCTTACACTTATGCATCCGACAAAATCAGAGGTTTCAAGCAAACCCATCAGCCCAGTCCGTGGATCAATGACTACGGTCAGTTTTCAATCATGCCGATGACTAAACAGTTGAAGATTGATCAGGATAGTCGTGCTTCCTGGTTCTCTCACAAAGCAGAGAAAGCCACTCCTTATTATTATAGTGTTTATTTGTCAGAGTATGACATGACAACTGAAATAGCTCCGACAGAACGTTGTGCACATTTTCGTTTCACTTTCCCTGAAACCTCCGATGCCTATGTGGTAATAGATGCTTTCGATCGTGGTTCGTATGTGAAGGTGATTCCCGAAGAAAATAAAATAGTTGGTTATACGACACGCAATAGTGGCGGTGTTCCTCAAAACTTTAAAAATTACTTTGTGATAGAGTTCGACAAGCCTTTTACTTTCAATAAAGTATGGGCAGACTATCATTTGGTTGAAACACATCTCGAACTACAATCCAATCACGTGGGTGCTGCTATCGGATTTTCGACGAAAAAAGGAGAACAAGTGCATGCAAAAGTGGCATCCTCATTCATCAGCCCCGAACAGGCGGAACTGAACTTGAAGGAAATTGGTAATAAGACTTTTGAACAGACAAAAGAGGCCGGTCGTAAGGCATGGAACAATGTCTTGGGGCGTATCAAGGTTGAAGACAGCGATGAGAACCGTATGCGTACGTTCTACTCTTGCTTGTATCGTTCGGTGTTGTTTCCCCGTATGTTTTACGAGGTAAACGGTAAGGGAGAAACTGTGCATTACAGCCCCTATAATGGTGAAATCCGTTCGGGATATATGTTTACCGACACTGGATTCTGGGATACTTTCCGTTGCTTGTTTCCATTTGTTAATTTGATATATCCTTCAATGGGTGAGAAGATGCAGGAAGGCCTGTTGAATACCTATCTTGAAAGTGGATTCTTTCCTGAATGGGCAAGCCCGGGCCATCGTGGTTGTATGGTTGGGAACAATTCAGCTTCTGTAGTGGCGGATGCCTTCATGAAGAATGTAACCAAAGCGGATGCAGAAAAAATGTACGAAGGCCTACTGAAAGGGGCCAATAGCGTACATCCGAAAGTTTCTACTACCGGACGCCGTGGATATGAATATTATAACAAACTGGGCTATGTGCCATACGATGTGAAAATTAATGAGAATGCGGCACGCACATTGGAATATGCATACGATGACTGGTGCATTTACCGTATGGGTGAAAAATTAGGCCGTCCGGCAGAAGAACTGGATGTTTATAAGAAAAGGAGTCAGAACTACCGTAATCTGTTCGATCCGGAAACTAAGTTGATGCGGGGAAAGAATTCCGACGGAACTTTCCAGACTCCTTTCAATCCTTTTAAATGGGGAGATGCCTTTACGGAAGGAAATAGTTGGCATTATACATGGTCGGTATTCCACGATGTACAAGGACTGGTTGACCTGATGGGCGGCAAGAAGATGTTTGTCAGTATGCTTGATTCTGTATTCAATCTTCCTCCTGTATTTGATGATAGCTATTATGGAGGAGTGATTCACGAGATTCGTGAAATGGAAATTGCTAACATGGGTAACTATGCACATGGCAACCAACCTATCCAGCACATGATCTACTTGTATAACTATGCCGGCGAACCGTGGAAAGCCCAATATTGGTTGCGTGAGACGATGAACCGCCTCTATCTTCCTACTCCGGACGGTTATTGTGGAGATGAAGATAACGGTCAGACTTCGGCTTGGTATGTATTTACTGCATTGGGATTTTATCCGGTATGTCCGGGCAGCAATGAATATGTGATGGGAGCTCCTTACTTTAAGAAAGCAACGATTACACTGGAGAACGGCAAGAAATTGGAAATCTCCGCCCCGAAGAATAACGATGATAATCGTTATATTCGTTCATTGAATTATAATGGCAAGAATTATACAAAGAATTATCTGAACCATTTCGATCTGTTGAAAGGCGGTCGTCTGGTGTTTGATATGGATAACAAACCGAATAAGGGAAGAGGTATCAACGAATCAGACTTCCCGTATTCATTCTCTCGTGACGCAAAGTAAGCTGATATGAATAATTTGAGAAAGAAAGTATTGATGATGACTATGGCGGCAGTAACTTTGTCCGCCATAGCTCAACAGCCGGTAGACTATGTGAATCCGATTATCGGGACCAATGGGATGGGGCACACTTTTCCCGGTGCTTGCACTCCTTTCGGATGGGTACAGTTGAGTCCGGACACAGACACAATTCCGCATAATATAAATGGAGCTTATCAGAAAAATGCCTACGAGTATTGTGCTGGTTACCAATATAGGGACAAGACCATTGTTGGCTTCAGTCACACTCATCTTAGTGGTACGGGACATTCTGACTTGGGAGACATCTTGTTGATGCCTGCTGTTGGCGATGTGAAGTTAAATCCCGGTCGGGCGGATTATCCGGAAGAGGGATACCGTTCACGTTTTGACCATGCTACAGAAAAAGCTGTTCCCGGATATTATGAAGTGATACTGGACGATTATGGCATTAAGGCCCAACTGACAGCAACACAACGGACGGGTATACATAAATATACCTTCCCGAAAGGAAAAGATGGTCATTTGATTTTGGATCTGGTGCATGGTATTTATAATTATGACGGCAAAGTTCTATGGGCCAATTTGAGAGTCGAAAACGATACTCTGTTGACCGGATATCGTATCACCAATGGATGGGCGCGTACGAATTATACCTATTTTGCTATCTCTTTGTCACAGCCGATTAAAGACTACGGATATAAGGATAAGGAAAAAGTATTGTACAATGGCTTTTGGCGTCGTTTCAAGATGGAAAAGAACTTCCCTGAAATCACAGGTCGAAAAATTGTGGCTTACTTTAATTTCGATACGGCTAACAATTCGGAACTGGTCGTAAAAGTGGCATTGTCGGCAGTCAGTACGGAAGGGGCCATTAAGAATCTGCGTGCCGAGGCTTCCGGAAAGAGTTTCGAACAGTTGGCGGAAGCTGCTCGTACAGATTGGAATAGCGAACTGGAGCATTTCGAGATCGAAGGTACGCCCGATCAGAAAGCAATGTTCTATACTTCCCTTTACCACACCATGATTAATCCGTCTGTGTATATGGATGTAGACGGTTCCTATCGTGGGCTGGATCATAACATACACCGGGCGGAAGGATTTACCAACTACACTATATTTTCCCTTTGGGATACCTATCGTGCGGAACATCCTTTCTTGAATCTGGTGAAACCGGGACGCAATGCGGATATGGTGGAATCCATGATTAAACATGAGCAACAAAGCGTGCACGGAATGTTGCCGATATGGAGTCTGATGGGAAATGAGAACTGGTGTATGAGCGGTTATCATGCTGTGTCTGTACTGGCGGATGCAATAACCAAAGGCGTCTTTTCGAATGTGGATGAGGCATTGGCGGCAATGGTCAGTACATCCACCGTTCCGTATTATGAAGGTATAGCTGATTATATGAAGCTGGGATATATTCCGCTTGACAAAAGTGGTACAGCAGCCTCTTCTACTTTGGAGTATGCATACGACGATTGGACTATCTATCAGACAGCTTTGAAGGCAGGTAACAAGGAAATAGCGGAGACTTACCGAAAGCGTGCCCTCAATTATCGTACTATCTATGATACAAGTATTGGTTTTGCACGTCCCCGTTATAGTGACGGTTCTTTCAAGAAAGAGTTTGATGTATTGCAAACCTATGGTGAAGGTTTTATCGAAGGCAATTCATGGAATTTCTCTTTTCATGTGCCACACGATGTATTTGGCATGATCGACTTGATGGGAGGAGAAGGGACGTTCGTGCAGAAACTGGATGAACTGTTCTCCATGCATCTGCCGGAGAAGTACTATGAGCATAATGAGGATATTACGGAAGAATGTTTGGTCGGCGGATATGTGCATGGTAATGAACCGAGCCACCATGTTCCTTATCTATATGCGTGGACTTCCCAGCCGTGGAAATCACAGTACTGGCTGCGTGAGATTCTGAATAAGATGTATAAGAATGATATTAACGGATTGGGTGGAAATGATGATTGCGGACAGATGTCAGCATGGTACCTTTTCTCCGTGATGGGTTTCTATCCGGTTTGTCCTGGTACAGACCAGTATGTATTGGGAGCGCCCTACCTACCTTATCTGAAGATGACGCTTCCTAATGGAAAGACATTGGAGATCAAAGCGCCGGGTGTCAGCGATAAGAAACGTTACGTGCAGTCGCTGAAATTGAACGGTAAGGTATACGACAAGATGTACATTACACATGAAGACATTTTGAAAGGAGGCGTGCTTGAATTCAAGATGGGGGCGTCACCTAACAAACGTCGCGGATTATCACCGGAGGATAAACCTTATTCATTAACTAACGGAATCAACGAATAATCAATAAAGGAGTATGAAAAAGATACATTTAATCTATGCAGCCTGCCTGCTGGTAGGTATGGGGGCTTGTGCTGCAAGTGTGCAAAAACAGGTGAAGGATAGTTCTGATGTATGGAAAGAGTACAATACAGGTGCTGTATTGTTTGAGGATAAAGCACCGGAAACGCTGGGATCGGACATTTACCACCGGATCATTCCCGATGCTGAATCGTACATCAAGGAACAGGCACGTACTGTATTAGCTACTCTTTACAATTCTCCGGAAGATAGTATTCCCGCAGTGCACAAGATACATTATACTTTGGAAGATATCAACGGTATTTCTGCTAAAGGCGGTGGCAATGGTGATGTGACGATTTTCTACAGTACACGTCATATTGAAAAATCTTTTGCAGCGAATGATGCGGCAAAGTTGTTTTTCGAAACGCGCGGGGTATTGTTGCATGAACTGACACATGCTTATCAGCTGGAACCGCAAGGAATCGGTTCTTATGGAACCAATCGTGTGTTCTGGGCATTTATCGAGGGAATGGCAGATGCTGTGCGGGTTGCCAATGGAGGATTTGACGGACCGAATGCCCGTCCGAAAGGCGGGAACTATATGGACGGTTATCGTACAGCCGGTTATTTCTTTGTCTGGTTGCGTGATAACAAAGATCCTGAATTCCTGCGTAAGTTCAATCGCAGTACGTTGGAGGTGGTGCCTTGGTCGTTCGATGGTGCTATCAAACATATTTTAGGGAATGAATATAATATTGACGAATTATGGCATGAGTATCAGGTCGCTGTAGGTGATATACAAGCATAATAATGTAAATATGGTGAGTGTAATGGGTAAAAGAGGATTGTTTTTAGTATGGCTGTGCCTGGTGAATATTTTGCCGGGCATGGCTCAAACCGAGAAACTGATTGATTATGTGAATCCATTTGTGGGAACAGATGGTTATGGTAATGTGTATCCGGGTGCGCAGATTCCTTTCGGAGGAATTCAGATGAGTCCGGACACGGATAGTAAATACTATGATGCGGCTTCCGGTTATAAATATAATCATTCCACCTTGTTGGGATTCAGCCTGACTCATTTAAGCGGGACTGGTATACCTGATTTGGGAGACTTCTTGTTTATTCCCGGAACAGGAGAGATGAAACTGGATCCGGGGACACGTGAGGAGCCGGAAAAGGGATACCGTTCACGTTATTCTCATGAGAAGGAATGGGCATCACCTAATTATTATGCGGTGGAACTGTCAGATTATGGGGTAAAGGCTGAAATGACGTCAGGGGTACGTAGTGGTATGTTTCGCTTCACCTATCCTCAATCGGATAAAGCTTTTATAATGATTGATATGAACCATACTTTATGGCAATCTTGTGAATGGGCGAATCTGCGCATGGAAAATGATTCTACCATCACCGGATATAAACTGGTAAAAGGCTGGGGACCGGAACGGCATATCTATTTCACGGCTACTTTCTCTAAAAAGCTGACCGGCTTGCGCTTTATGCAGAATAAGAAGCCGGTGATTTACAATACCTCCCGGTTTCGTAGCAGCTATGAGGCTTGGGGAAAGAATCTGATGGCTTGCATCTCTTTTGATACGAAAGCCGGAGAGGAAGTGATTGTAAAAACTGCTATTTCATCGGTCAGCACAAACGGGGCAAAAAACAATATGGCGGAACTTGCCGGACTCACTTTCGATGATCTGAAAGCTAGAGGAGAAGCACTATGGGAAAAAGAACTTGGAAAATATACCCTTACTGCCGACCGTAAAACGAAAAGAACATTCTATACGTCGGCTTATCATGCGGCTTTGCATCCGTTCATCTTTCAGGATGCAGACGGACAATTTCGCGGATTAGATAAAAATATAGAGAAAGCCGAAGGATTTACCAACTATACGGTATTCTCTCTTTGGGATACCTACCGGGCTTTGCATCCCTGGTTCAATCTGGTGCAGCAGGAAGTGAATGCCGATATTGCCAATTCCATGTTGGCTCATTATGATAAGAGTGTGGAGAAAATGCTGCCTATCTGGTCGTTTTATGGAAATGAGACTTGGTGTATGATTGGTTATCATGCAGTTTCCGTATTGGCTGACATGATTGTGAAGGGAGTAAAAGGGTTCGATTACGAACGTGCGTATGAGGCTATGAAGACCACGGCGATGAATCCGAATTATGACTGTTTGCCGGAATATCGTATGATGGGATATGTGCCTTTCGATAAAGAGGCGGAATCAGTATCTAAAACATTGGAATATGCGTATGATGATTATTGCATGGCACAGGCTGCCAAGGCTTTGGGTAAAGAGGATGATTATCGTTATTTCTTGAATCGTGCACTCTCTTATCAGACTTTGATTGATCCGGAAACGAAGTATATGCGTGGCAAGGACAGTCAGGGAAACTGGCGTACACCGTTTACTCCGGTAGCTTATCAGGGACCCGGATCTGTAAATGGATGGGGGGATATTACGGAAGGCTTTACTGTACAATATACCTGGTACGTACCACAAGATGTACAAGGATATATGAACGAAGCTGGCGAAGATTGGTTCCGCAACCGGTTGGATGAACTGTTCACAGTAGAGTTGCCGGATGACATTCCGGGAGCACATGATATTCAAGGCCGTATCGGAGCCTATTGGCATGGAAATGAACCTTGCCATCATGTAGCGTATCTTTATAATTACTTGAAAGAACCTTGGAAATGTCAGAAGTGGGTACGGACGATTGCTGAACGTTTCTATGGCGATACTCCGGATGCATTAAGTGGCAATGACGATTGCGGACAGATGTCGGCTTGGTATATGTTCAATTGCATTGGCTTTTACCCGGTGGCTCCTTCAAGCAATATGTATAACATCGGTTCTCCTTGCGTTGAGGCAATAACAGTTCGGATGAGCAACGGAAAAGTGATTGAAATGGTAGCAGATAATTGGTCGCCGAAGAATGTGTATGTAAAGGAATTGTATGTGAATGGCAAGAAGTATGACAAATCTTATTTGAAATATGAGGATATACGTGATGGCGTGAAACTACGTTTTGTCATGAGCAATAAACCGAACTATAAGCGTGCGGTATCGGATGAAGCGGTAGCTCCTTCTTTGTCGTTGCCTGGAAAGACAATGAAATATCAGGCTAATTTGATGAAAACGTGTATATCAAACCAGTGAAAATGACTTTTGAAGGAGTATTACCCAGTCCGTTTGATAGTACGAAGTGATGTTTTTATTACATTTGCCATTGTAAAACGATTATTAATTAAATATCTAAATCATGAGAAGATATTTCCTGTTAGTTGTGTGTTTGTGCTTGGCATCACTACTTCGTGCACAGAATAAGTTAGAGTTAATTTCTCCCAATGGAGAGCTGAAAGTGTTCTTGAATCTCTCGGATAAAATCTATTATAGTATAGATTATAACGGAGATGTATTGTTGAAGGACAATACCCTTCAGTTGACATTGAGGAATCAGGTGTTGGGAGAAAATCCCAAACTGCGCCGTCAGAAACGTACGAGTGTCGACGAGCAATTAACTCCTATTGTTCCTTTGAAATATGCGAAAGTCAATAATCGTTATAATCAATTGCTACTGACCTTTAAAGATTATTCAGTAGAATTCCGTGCTTTTGACGATGGAGTTGCTTACCGGTTTATTACCTCACAAAAAGGTGATGTTGAAGTAATGAACGAAGAGTGTGCTATCAACTTCCCGTCGGATTATCTTCTTCACTTGCAACAACCGGGAGGCTTCCATACAGCTTATGAGGAACCTTACACACATGTTCAAAGTAATGCGTGGAAGCCTGAAGAACGGATAGCTGTTTTGCCAGTATTGATTGACACACAAAAAGACTATAAAATATTAATCAGCGAGTCGGATCTGGCTGATTATCCATGTATGTTTCTCAAAGGAACGGGGACGAACGGAGCAATCTCTGTTTTTCCTAAAGCTCCGCTTGCGTTTGCCGAAAACAGTGATCGTAGTGTGAAGATTACTCAAGAAGCTGATTACATTGCTAAAACAAAAGGTACGAGAAATTATCCTTGGCGTTACTTTGTGATAAGTAAAAATGATAAGCAGTTGATTGAGAACACAATGACTTATAAACTGGCTGAAAAGAATCAACTTCAGGATGTTTCATGGATTAAGCCGGGACAGGTGAGCTGGGAATGGTGGAATGACGCTTCTCCTTACGGACCGGATGTGAATTTTGTTTCCGGTTATAACTTGGATACTTATAAGTATTACATTGATTTTGCTTCTAAGTTTGGTATTCCATATATCATTATGGATGAAGGCTGGGCTAAAAGTACACGTGATCCTTATACGCCTAATCCCAAAGTAGACTTGCACGAGTTGATTCGTTATGGCAAAGAAAAAAATGTAGGGATTGTGCTTTGGTTGACGTGGTTGACGGTAGAAAACAATTTTGATCTCTTCAAGACTTTCAATGAATGGGGAGTAAAAGGACTTAAGATTGATTTCATGGACAGAAGCGATCAGTGGATGGTCAACTTTTACGAACGGGTAGCCCGAGAAGCAGCCAAACATCATTTGTTTGTCGATTTTCATGGCTCTTTCAAACCTGCCGGACTGGAATATAAATATCCGAATGTATTGTCTTACGAAGGAGTGCGTGGAATGGAACAAATGGGCGGTTGTTATCCGGATAATAGTCTGTATTTACCGTTTATGCGTAATGCTGTCGGTCCGATGGATTATACTCCCGGAGCGATGATTAGTATGCAGCCTAATGTGTATCGCTCGGAACGTCCCAATGCTGCAAGTATCGGAACACGCGCTTATCAGTTGGCACTCTTTGTGGTTTTTGAGAGTGGTCTGCAGATGTTGGCAGATAATCCTACTCTTTATTATCGTAATGAAGATTGTACCCGTTTCATTACACAAGTTCCCGTAACGTGGGACGAGACTGTGGCACTGGAAGCTAAAGCGGGTGAATATGTCATTGTAGCAAAACGGAAAGGTGATAAGTGGTTTATAGGAGGAATGACTAACAATGGTGAAAAGGAACGTGAGTTTACCATAAAGTTAGATTTCTTGAATAAAGATCGTTCTTATCAAATGACATCTTTTGAGGATGGTATCAACGCAGGACGTCAGGCGATGGATTATCGTTGCAAGTCATCCCAAGTGAAAGCCGGGGAGCAGCTAACTATAAAGATGGTTAGAAATGGTGGCTTTGCAGCTGTCATTGAATGATGGCACATATTCTAACTTTCCATACGTAAAAATGGAATCCTCTTTCAATCTATCACCATCCTTCTGAAACGCATTGTTCATCGAGCTTTCAGGGTGGTGATAGATTGTTCTACACCTGTCACCTAATCATTCATCTATCACCGTTTGAAATGAACATGCCTGCATATAAATATAAGCTTGTATGTAAATAGAAGTTTCAACAGGGGATACCTTTAGTTTCAAGGCGGGAAACTTTAGTTTCCATTAGAGGAAACTGCAGTTTCAGAGGCTTGAAACTAAAGTTTCCTCGGTGAGAAACAAAGTGTTTTACTACATGAAACTGCTTGTTTCAAGCGTTGAAACCAATCGTTTCACGGCATGAAACACTTTGTTTTGCTATTTGTTCTAAGAAGGCAATGTCTCGGAATCAACGTTTTCTCTTAGAGAACCACTCTTTAAACTCTGCTACTCGGGCTTTGCTGACAAGTATTTTTTCTTTGATTCCTGAATAATACAAGTTGATGGACAGTCGGCTGTTGAACCATAAGTCAATATCTTTGATAGCTTCTCGCGAAATAAGATATTGGCGGTTAGCTCGAAAGAAAAGAGAAGGATTGAGACACTCCGTAAGTTCATCTAATGTTTGAGAAAAACAGTATTCGGTTTCATCGGTTAAGACTACTTTGACCTGACAGTCCTTAATATAAAACAATTGTATCATATCTACAGAGACAGGCAATAGTTTGTCTCCTTTGGTAGGAATAAGGAAATGACTTTTATAGTTTTCCTGCTTTTGGAGTGAATGTATCAGTTTCAGTAGCTCATTCTCCTGTTGTGGAAAAGGAAACTGGTGTTTGTCAGCAGCATCCTGTAAACCTTGGAGCTTATCGAAAGCGTGTTCTATGTCTTCCTTACCGATGGGTTTTAATAAGTAGTCGATGCTGTTTACTTTAAATGCGCGTAATGCATATTCATCATAGGCAGTTGTAAAGATAATCGGACAAGTAATATTGATATGATTGAATATCTCGAAGGCGGAACCATCTGCCAGATGAATATCCATGAATACTAGTTCCGGCATCGGATGAGAACTGAACCATTCGATAGTGGAACTGATACTATCCAGTATGGTCACGATTTTTTCCATTCGGTTTTATTTCATTAAGCAGTGAAGTCAGGTTTCGTACTGCTGCTTTTTCGTCTTCTATAATGACAATCTTCATGGTGATTATTGTTCTAGTTGTGATCTTTCAATCAAAGGAATACAAACTGTAAACTCTCTGTCCTCCGTTATTTGTATATCCCGTTTAAACAAAAGCCTGTATCGCTTGGCAAGGTTGGCAAGTCCGATACCGGTTCCGGAAGTTGCAGTCCATTTGGGCTGAATGTCGTTGCTGATAGACAAATTGCCGTTATCGTCCGTCGTGATATGAATGGTCAACGGCTTCCGGTTGCTGATTTCGTTATGCTTTACTGCATTCTCAATTAACACTTGCACCGCCATTGGAGGGAGGAGATATTCTTCGTAGGCATTGCTTATCTGTGTGTCGAATTGTAGATTGTTCTCAAAACGCATCTTTAATAGAAATATATAAGCGGAAACAAATTCCATTTCTTCCCGGAGACTGACACATTGTGACTCATTACTTTGCAAAGTATACCTTAGTACCCGGGAGAGTTCCTGAATGTAATCCTGTGCTTTATCCTGATTTTCGCGTACCAGCGAACGCAGGGTATTCAGCGAGTTGAACAGCATGTGTGGGTTCAGCTGATTCTTCAGTACTTCATACTGATTACGGAGATTCTCTGCCTGAAGCTGTTCGTTTTCAATAAGTACCAGTTGCTGCTTGAATATAAGATGAATGATGCAGCAACTACTGGTGACGAGACATGCCACAATGAAATCCCGCAATGGATGCAAATAATGATGTACCATGGCATCGATGGCCGGAATATCAAACGTTCTGTGAAGGAAAACAAAAAACTGTCCTGACAAGTTACTCAATATCCATGTCACGATAAAGGAAAGCAAAATCTTTGTCCCTGTAATTTTAATGGAAGCCTGATTGAAATGAAACAAACAGGTATTGATGGCAAAAAGTAACAATAGCGACAGAAAGGTAAACAGTATTTCGTTTGCCACATCTATAAACTTCATCCCTGGGAATAAGGAATGACTTTCGAAACGGTCGAAAAGAGATACTGATTCAGGAAAATGAATCAGTACAGCAACCGCTAAGGAGATGATGACTGTGGAAAGTATATATTTATCTTTTTTTATTGCTTTGGCTATCATACAACAAAGATAGTGGTAAATTATGAGTTACCGGTTATAAAATGTCAATGCTGTTGTCACAGTTGGTCAATTATTGTTTCTGAATGTGTGCCGTGACATACATACCGGGGCGGAATTGTACATTTTCCTCCTTGATGGAAGCATACACTTCGAGCGAACGATTGGTTTCGTCTACTTTTTGTCCGATGGAAATCACGATACCGTGAAAGGTTTGTGTCCCCATTCCGTTTACCCGAAACTGTACCGGGCTGCCGACTTGTATGTCTGCAAGATCTTTCTCGTAAGTAGTCAGGCAAAGCATCGGGCTGCTTTTATCGATAAGTTCGCAAAGTGCTTCTCCCGGATTGATATATTTGCCGATATTCATCGCTACATTAGCGGCATAACCACTAATGGGGGCTTTGACTTCCAGTAGCGGTTGTATTCCGTTCTTAAGTAATGCCTCCGTTTGAACGCCTAAAAGAGAAAGTTGTGCAGCAGCGGCGTCCTGGCGACTCTTCATGGAGAGAAAGTCCGCTTTACTTTGCTGGAATTTCTTTTGAGAAGCTGCTTGTTCGGCAGACAGATTTTTTTGCCGTTCGTATTCAGCTAAGAGATATTCGGTCTGTGCGTGACTGTCCAGATAAGTTTGTTGCAGGGTGATGAACTCCGGATTCTCTAACGTGGCGATTACACTGTTTGCAGCCACCCATTGCCCTGGAAGCAGAGAAGCTTTTTTTACAATGCCTCCCATGGTTAAAGCAATGGTTGCCTGACGTTGAGGAGGAAGAACGATTCGTCCGTTGAACGAAACCTGATTAGGCTTTGAGGTAGCTGAAGTGATGGCATCCACTTCGGGTTGTGCGATGGTATCTGCTATCGTTTCGGCAACGGGAATTGCGGCGGATTCGTTATTTGTAGTTTGCTGGTTTCCTTTGCAAGCCGTTAGAACTAGTAAAAGGATGGGATAAACTATTTTTTTTCATATCTTATGTTTTATAATAATTATTCAGGGTGATGTATCTCATTCAATGTCTCGATTTTCCACCTACTTGAAAAGTTCATATTCCAGTGCAGCAATATTGTATTGGTAGACTGTTTCAATATAGCCTCTGCGTATCTCTCTGGCGGTGGTAATCGACTGTATATATTCGGCAATGCCTGTTTCGCTCTGCTGCAATTGCAGGTTGGCTGCCTTTGTCAGTTCATCCGCTTCTTTCAAGGCAGAAGAGGTATAATATCGTAAACTCTCATTATATCTGCGAAGGGATGCTTCCAGTTCGAGTGTCTTATTTCTTAACTCCCGGATGTTGGCATCTGCCTGTATTTGCGCTGAAGTAGCAGTTAGCCGTGCCTGCTTCACTTTGCTCTTTTGTGGTAGGAAGTAGATGGGGAAAGAAACCCCGATCATCCAGGCATTCAGATTCTTAAGTGGGAGAATGTCCTGACGTGTATACCCCACACTGATTTCAGGAAAGAAATGGCTCTGCTCTACACGGAGCATTGCTTTCGCTTCATCTGCCTGGCTTTGAAAGTAGGCAGTATGTGCTCCCGACAGGTTTCCATCCGAAATGCCGGTATAGAATAAGGATAAAGTGGAATCCACCGGAACAATGGGATCGTTGGAGTAGCAACTCCATTGGAAACGTGCCAATGCCATTTTCTCTTCTTCTTTTGCTTGGAACCAGCGGTTATGCAGATCGGCAGCTATGGTGGTCATCATATTTTTCTCTAGTAAGGTAATCTCTCCTTGTTGGTATCGTAATTCTCCGATGCGCTGCAGTTCTTCTGCCATTTTATCCTGATCCCGATACATTGAACAGAGGTTAGTGGCATATTGGTAGTAGGCCCACGCCCTTTTCACTTCTGCTGTGATTTCTTTCTCTACCATCTGCCGATAATAGGTGTTCGTTTTTACCTGACGGTTGACTAACGCATTCTTGTAGAATGGCGTTAGAAGGGAGCCCAGGCTTTGCTCGAAAGTCAGTTCCTTGTCTTTTTTGTTTTCTCCGTTAAGTTGACCCCAGGAATAGCTGAACGAGGTAGGCGTTGCTTCTATCACTTCTCCGCGAGTGGCTTTGGCTTGTTGAATAGCATTATTGGCTATTTTCAGGCGAGGATGATTTTGTTTGGCTATTTCTATGGCCTGTTCGAGACTGACTGTTTGTGTCTGTTGAGCGGAAACGAACGCGGGAAGAAACAAGAACAGGAGACACAATCCCCCGAAAGGCCGGCGCAGTTTGATTCCCGGACGTCTCCAGGTAGCAAATGAATTTACAATTTTGTAAAACACTGGAATGATGAGTAAAGTCAGTACGGTAGAAATAATCAAGCCACCGATGACCACTGTTGCCAACGGACGTTGTACTTCTGCGCCGGCTGAAGTGGCTATTGCCATCGGGACGAATCCCAAAGATGCAACCAGTCCTGTCAGGAATACAGGACGGAGCAAGTGTGGAGTCCCTCTTTTGATAATCTGGTTTGTAGTCATGGAATAGGTATTTTGTTTACGAAGTTCGTTGAAGTGATTTACCATCAGGATACCATTCAATACTGCTACCCCGAACAAGGCGATGAATCCTACTCCGGCCGATATGCTAAACGGGAGCCCGCGTAGCCAAAGTGCGGCGATACCACCGATGAGCGATAGGGGGACGGTTGAGAATACCATCAGGGTATAGGTGATGTTCTTGAATGCGAAGAACAGAATCAATAGAATGAGCATTAATGCTACGGGGATGACCACCAGTAAGGTATTGATGGCATTTTGCAAGTTTTCGAACTGGCCGCCGTATTCGAAGTAATATCCCGGTTTCAGTTTTATGTTCTTGTTCAGTGTCTCTTGAATATTGGCGACAACTTGCTGGATATCTGCGTCACGCACATTGACCCCGATGACGATGCGCCGTTTGGTTGCATCCCGGTTGATTTGCAGTGGCCCACTGACAAGGTCGATGCTTGCTACCTCTCCAACAGGAATTTGAATTCCTTCCGAAGTGCGTACAAACAACTTATCAAGATTCAAGTCGGCCACTTTCTCCTGGTCAAGCCGGACCACGAGATCGAATCTCCGTTCGTTTTCAAAGATTACACCTGTTGACTCTCCGGCATAGGCAGTTCGGATAATGGTGTTAAGCTCTTGTATGTTGATGCCGTAACGGGCTATTTTGCCACGGTTGTATTTCACTACTAATTGGGGTAATCCCATCGTCTGCTCAACGATGACATCTGCTGCTCCCGGCACTTTCTCTACAAAGGTAGCTGCTTCTTTGGCTCTTTCATATAATTCGTGCGTATCTTCTCCATATAATTTGATGGCAATATCTGCTTTTGCTCCCGTCATCAGCTCGTTGAAGCGAAGCTGTATCGGTTGCGAGAAGTTGAATTCGGCAGGTTCGGAGAGCGGAGCAAGTGCATCTTTCATTTTATCCACCATTTCTGCACGGCTTCCGGCACTTGTCCATTCTTTAAATGGTTTCATGATAATCATCACATCGGCATCTTCCACTGCCATCGGGTCGGTGGGAACTTCCGCCGTTCCTATTTTGGCTACCACGTGTTTGATTTCAGGGAATTTATCCATTAATGCTTTCTCTGCCAAGCGGGAAACTTCGATACTTTCGGTCAGCGAACTTCCTGCGGGTAGTGTCATTTGCATGGCAA
>ERZ1504712.405-NODE-405-length-17415-cov-2.979608_pt1 | contig 17415 bp, 20 predicted proteins | sample MGYA00572411_ERZ1504712 | MGnify/ENA primary metagenome ERZ1504712 (study PRJEB39906, sample SAMEA3182091) | gut metagenome | biome: human; feature: gut; material: Stool; isolation source: human stools | place: Canada | collected 2013-03-11 ...
AGATCTACACCTCTCTATTCGTCGGCAGCGTCAGATGTGTATAAGAGACAGTACAGACAGAATCTCACAGGATCTATCGGACTTGTCATCGGCAATGAGGGTGAAGGTGTAAGCCGCCTTATAAAGGAAAAATGTGATTTCATTACCTCAATTCCGATGAAAGGAGACATAGATTCACTCAATGCTTCCGTTGCAGCGGGTGTGCTTTCCTATGAAATCGTGCGTCAGAGAATGATGGGCAAATAACCTTTTAGCATAATCTGTGAAGTGAGGTCTGTCAGATGGAAAAAAAGGATTATAAGGAATATTCAGATGAGCTGTTAGTCAGGATGGCAAGGGATGGTGATGAGAAGGCTGAGGATTTTCTTCTGAAAAAATATAAGGATTTTGTCCGTTCAAAGGCAAGGGCGTATTTCCTTGTCGGGGGTGACAGCGATGACCTTATTCAGGAGGGCATGATAGGACTGTATAATGCTATAGGGCATTACGATGAGAGCATGGCATCGTCATTTATGACTTATGCGGCAATATGTATAAATAACAAGCTGATTTCTGCGGTGTCTGCCGATGGCAGACAGAAGAATGCGCCACTTAACGGATATGTGTCAATATACAGCAGCATAACGGATGAGACAGGAGAGGAGGCGTCCTTGTCTGATGTCCTCCCCGATACGGAAAATATCAACCCTGAAGCAATCATTCTAAATGAAGAGCAGGAAAAGCTTACGATAAACCGCCTTCTTGGCAAGCTGAGCGCACTTGAGAAGGAAATACTGTCATACTATATGGAGGGAATGAGTTATTCAGAGATTGCCAAGCTTATCGGAAAAACAGAGAAGTCCGTGGATAATGCAATTCAGAGGATTCGCCTTAAGATGAGAAAATAATATATGTCAAGTATTTTAAAATTATTTCTTGACAAAGTGATTATAATTTGATAAGATAAGGACTCGGGTGATGTAAGATACATCTGCCCGTTCATGTTGCTACTATGGCTCAGTCGGTAGAGCGTCGCCTTGGTAAGGCGGAGGTCACGGGTTCGATTCCCGTTAGTAGCTTACACAGAAAGAGGGTATAGCCAGGTGCTATACCCTTTTTTTCTGTGTGTGGGTAACATTATGCTGCCTGATTAAAAAATAAATATGAGGAGAAAAAGAAAATGTATCTCAAACCAAAGCTGATAACTTGTATGAAAAACTACAGCTTTTCACAGTTTACCAAGGATGTGGTCTCCGGTATTATAGTTGCAATCATTGCACTGCCGCTGTCAATCGCGCTGGCGCTTGCGTCAGGTGTGGGACCGGAGCAGGGACTTTACACCGCAATAGTTGCAGGCTTTGTAATTTCACTTCTTGGCGGAAGCCGCGTTCAGATTGCCGGACCTACTGCTGCATTTGCTTCGATAGTTGCAGGAATTGTGGCAAGAAACGGAATGGACGGACTTGTTCTTGCGACTATACTCGCAGGTATAATTTTGATTCTTATGGGTGTATTTAAGCTCGGGGCGCTCATAAAATTTATTCCATTCACGATTACTACAGGTTTTACACTGGGTATTGCAGTGACTATAGCAATCGGACAGATTAAGGATTTTCTTGGACTTACATTTGTAAATTCACCTATTGAGACGATGGACAAGCTCCTTGAGGTGTTCAGATGTATAGGTACATTTAACTGGCAGGCTCTGGTTGTGGGTATGGTATGTCTTTTGATACTTATATTATGGCCGAAGAAGCTTGAAAAGATTCCGGCTTCACTTATTGCCGTGGTTGTCGGGGCAGCCATGGTTGCACTTTTGAAGATGGATGTTAAGACGATAGGAGATTTATATGACATATCATCGGCACCTCCTAAGTTTTCGCTTCCGGTATTTTCATTTGAAAAGATGTCTGCTGTAGCTTCTGATGCGTTCACGATAGCGATTCTCGCAGCCATTGAGTCGCTTCTTTCATGTGTTGTCGCAGATGGTATGATAGGAAGCAGGCACAATTCCAATATGGAGCTTGTAGCGCAGGGTGCAGGAAACATTGCGTCAGCTTTATTTGGAGGTATTCCTGCTACGGGAGCTATAGCAAGAACAGCAGCTAACATAAAGAACGGTGGACGTACGCCTATAGCAGGTATGGTTCACGCCGTTGTACTTTTACTTATACTTGTTTCGCTTATGCCGCTTGCAAAGCTTATTCCTATGCCGGCTATCGCTGCAATACTTTTCATGGTAGCGTACAACATGAGTGGCTGGAGAACCTTCGCGCACCTTATAAAGACATCACCAAAGAGTGATAATATTGTGTTCATTGTCACATTTGTGTTTACGGTTGTGTTCGATCTTGTTGTTGCCATAGGTGTTGGTCTTGCACTTGCATGTGTACTTTTTATGAAGAGAATGTCAGAGGTTACTGATGTACACGGATGGGTATATCTTGATGAGGAGAACAGGACTGCTGATAATGCGGATAACCTTCATTTCAAGAATGTTCCGAAGGGTGTCCAGGTATTTGAGATTACAGGCCCGATGTTTTTTGCGGCGACAGAGAAATTCGGAAATGTACTTTTTGACAAATCAACAAAGGTGCTTATTATCAGAATGAGAAGTGTTCCGGCTATTGATGCCACAGGAATACAGGCTATTGAGAAGATAATAGTCAGGTGTAAAAAGAATGGAACCAAGGTTATATTCTCACATGTAAATGAGCAGCCGATGAGGATATTTAAGAAGTCAGGTATATTTGAGGAGCTTGGTGAAGAAGCCTTCTGTGCCAATATAGATGATGCGCTCGCAGAGAGTGAAGTGCTTATTAAAAATCGATAAAAGATATTTACGAAACAAAATATATCTGCTTGACATACGCTTTGCATACGATATATAATTTGTATGAAGCGTACCATTATGCATAGTACGCAACTGTATAATCTGCAGTTGCGTATTTTAATTAATGGATGCATGTAAAATAAGACACTGCTATATTTTGGATTATTGACTGATTTAACAACGAGAGGAGTTTTTATGTTTCAGATTGATATTATGTCGCGTATTCCTGTGTATGAACAGCTTATACGCCAGACTGAAAAGTTCATATTGCTCGGTGTTCTGAAGGAGGGGGATAAGCTGCCGAGTGTGAGACAGCTTTCTGCCGAACTGTCAATCAATCCGAATACCATACAGAAGGCGTTCACTGAGCTTGACAGGAGAGGTATAATCTTTTCAGTGAATGGCAGGGGGAATTTTGTCGCTGATAAGGCGCTCAAGGCACTTGAGGTGTCAAGACGCTCTGCCTTCAGTGACATTAAGGATCAGATTAAGGATTTTGCGCTTGCCGGAATATCGCGCACTGAATTGCATGAATATATAGACGAGATTTACGATGAAATGGGGGATAAGTCATGATTGAGGCGAAGAATGTAAGCAAGAGCTTCGACGGCTTTTGCGCACTTAATGATATCAGCTGTGTAATCCCTGATGGATGTATATATGGGCTTGTGGGAACAAACGGTGCCGGAAAGTCGACACTGCTGCGTATAATGACAGGTGTCTACAGGCAGGATGCCGGGGGACTTACATATGACGGCATGCCGGTGTATGAGAATCCCATCATTAAGAAGGATATAGTGTATGTGCCGGATGAGTTATATTTTCTTCCGGGAGCTAACCTGAACCGTATGGCTAAGCTGTATGCCGCAGTATATCCGGGATTTGACATGAAGAAGTTTACAGGGCTTGCAGAGAACCTGCGGCTTGACAGAAAGAAGAATATTGCAACATTCTCGAAGGGAATGAAAAGGCAGGCGGCAATCATGCTTGCACTTTCGTGCTGCCCGAAATATATGTTTTTTGATGAGACCTTTGACGGACTTGACCCGGTTATGAGAAATCTTATAAAGGCGATAATATGTCAGGAGGTTGAGGACAGGCATGCGGTGGCGGTCATTACCTCACACTCCCTGAGGGAGCTTGAGGATACCTGTGACCAGCTTGCACTCCTGCATAAGGGAGGTCTGGTGCTTGAGAGTGAGCTTATCGACCTTAAGACTAACATGTTCAAGGTTCAGACAGCGTTTCTTGATGAGTATGACAGGGGCAGATTTGAGGGGATTAACATACTGCATTTTGCCAAGCGGGGGTCTGTTTCCAATATAATTGTGCGTGGAGACAGGGAAGAGATTATAGCGCGTTTTAACGCACTTCATCCGGTAATACTTGATATTCTTCCGCTTACGCTTGAGGAAGTGTTCACCTATGAGGTTGAAGCATTAGGCTATGATTTTTCGGCAATGTTTGATAAGGAGGTGGAGCAGGGATGAAGCATGATAAGAAGATATACAGCGGACATCTGGTGAATGAGGCGATGCGGCAGATAAAGCTTCCGGGAATAATAGGAACACTGCTGCTTGTGGGGGCGGCCTTCTTCTCTGCCATTGTACAGCTGTTTGAGCTAAGGGAGAACGGAAGGATTCCGGGGTCGTACAGCTTTTTTGAGATGAATCCGTATATTATGCTTGTTATGTATGCATTTGTGCCGTTAATGGTCATGATGCTGTTCGGGTTCATGAACAAAAGAAGAGCCAGCGACTTCTATCATTCGCTGCCGTATTCGAGAATCTGCATTTATATAAGCTTCCTGTCGGCGGTTATTATATGGTGTATTATTATCATTTGCTCAGGAAGTCTTGTGACAGTGGCTGTTGCGTGTGTTTCAGACAGCTTTGCACTTGATTGTAAAAATATAGCTTTAACCATTGTAAGTGCCATATCGGGCTGTGTGCTGACAATGGCGGTGACAGTGCTTGCGATGACATTGACAGGCACATACCTTACAAATGTTATCACTGCACTTTTGATTCTTTTTGTTCCGAGGGGAATAATATTTGCCTGCAGCAGGATGTTCAGCGCATCAACACCGTTTGTTGTACTATCGGCAAATGCACTTATAGGAAATGAGAGCAATATTCCGTTTTCGCTGATAACAAGCTTTATGGGGTTCTACGGAATAAGCGGAATGGAAATATTCAGTTCGCCGGTTCCTTCGTTGTATTCTGTGCTGCTGGGTCTGATTTATATATGTATAGGTGCGGTATGCTTCATAAGAAGAAGGAGCGAGAATGCTACACAGGCTTCAATCAACAGATGGCTCCAATCGGTTCTTAGAATGATTCCGGCAATAGTGATATCGCTTGCAGCGGTATCAGTCATGTTTAACGCACATACGTCAGGAGAGCGGATTGACACTTCGGATATATTCGTTGTTATAATGTCTTATGTCGCGGCAGTTGTTGCATATTTCCTCTATGAGATTATCACAACAAGGCGGATACGGAAAATATACAGAACAATACCGGGGCTTATGGCTGTATTTGCGGTAAGCTTTGTGCTGTACTTTTCTCTCAGATCTTCGTATGACTATCATATTTCACTGACGCCGGATGGAAAAGAGCTGGAATATGTTGTTGTTCATGGACCTGAGGATAATGTGTTCTGGCAGGATACGGATGATATAAAATTGTATTCTGCTGCGGCTAAAGATGTGGCAGGCGACTGCCTGAAGGATACGATAAGTCTGTGGAAGTATAACAAGACAGGCGCAAAGGGATTTTACAACCAGTTTTATACAGGAAGCATGGTAGTTGAATACCATTATATGAACGGCAGGAGCATAACAAGAAAGGTGATTGTGAATGAAACGAGATATGTACAGCTTCAGAGAGCACTCACTAATGAAAATGATTTTGTATCCAATTTTGGAAAGAGTGTCTTTGACAGTAAGAATATCCAATACTCTGTCGGTTTCATAGAACCGGACAGCAATGCCGGAAGAAATGTATATAATACCTTCATTGCCGAGCTTAAGACAAAGGGAATATCAAAGCTGTTTGATATTATAGATAACAGGAGAAGCAATGACAGCCTGTTTCAGATAGACCTCTGCAGCCGCGATGGAGGGATGTATTCGACAGCATATATCAGCTTTGACATGCCGCTCACTCTGGTAGAGTATATGAATGCACTTAATGAGCAGTATGGAAATGTGGATTGTGAGAGGTTTGTGAAGCTGGAAAAAGAGATAAAGAACAGATCTGAAAATGAGCAGTGTGATGACGGAGCATATCTGCATGGCTCGATAGATTTTAATTTGTATACGGTTCTGCCTGATGGAAGCTTTGAGAAAACAGGTGCTCACGGATATGTTTATGATGATGAGGATTTTATGACTGTTTCATCAGATAAGAGCATGGAATATATATCGGAGCTTGGCAGAATGCTTACGGTAAGAAAAGTGGGCATATCAGATATAAAGCCGGGGGCAATGCTTTTATATGTACAGTATTATGAGGACAGGCAGGTTCCGACTATACACTATTATGGAACAGAATATAGTGTGATGTATACGGGCAATACCACCCAGAGTGATTATGGATGGTATATTGTTGACGAGAGAGCCGCTGAGCTCATTAAAAAGCTCTCAATGGAGAAATCTGTTGAGATAGAAAAATAAAATACTCTTTCATATATTGTAATTTTATGTTAAAATATGGTCGAATGCGGATAATATATTTGCAGGCGGCCATTTTTGTTAAATAATAATAGCTATGCTGCAGGGACAGAAGGGATAAGCCCGCCGGAACTGCACTTTTCACAAAACGTCGCCGGGAAACGGAGAATAGAAACAAAATGCTGGAATTACAGAATGTGTCATATAGTGTGACAGAGAATGATACATCCGATGGAAGCGGGGCTTCCAAGGAGATAATCAAGAATATAAGCCTTAAGATTGAGGACGCTTTTACAGCGATTACAGGACCTAACGGCGGCGGTAAGTCCACGCTTGCAAAGCTTATCGCCGGTATAATCAGGCCGACATCGGGAAGTATTCTGCTTGATGGACAGGATATAACCCGGATGTCGATAACGGACAGGGCAAGAGCCGGAATAAGCTTTGCATTCCAGCAGCCGGTGAGGTTTAAGGGGCTTACGGTTAAGGATCTTATAATGCTTGCCTCAGGTGACAGGAAGATGACTGTTGCGGGTGTGTGTGAATATCTTTCGGCAGTTGGTCTGTGTGCAAGGGAATATGTCAACAGGGAGGTAAATGCAAGCCTTTCGGGCGGAGAACTTAAAAGAATTGAGATTGCCATGATTCTGGCGCGTGGAACGAAGCTTTCGGTGTTTGATGAGCCGGAGGCGGGAATAGATTTATGGAGCTTTAACAATCTGATTAAGGTATTTGAACAGATGCATGAAAAGACCAGTGGTTCCATTATAATAATTTCACATCAGGAGAGGATACTCAATATAGCCGACAGGATTATAGTGATAGCTGATGGGCAGGTAAGAAAAAGCGGCAGCAGGGAGGAAGTCCTTGAAGAGCTTCTGGCTGCGGACACCGGCTGCAAATATTATAAGGGACAGGAGGCATGAGCAGAATATGGATGCGATTCAGAAAAGTCTTCTCGAGCAGATTGCCGGTCTTCATGAGGTGCCGGCAGGAGCATATAATTTCAGAGTGAATGGTCAGGCTGCGGGACGAAGCACAACTGCCAATATTGATATAGTTACCAAGGAGGATAAGCCGGGAATTGATATAATAATCAAGCCGGGAACCAAGAATGAGAGTGTGCACATACCAGTTATTCTGAGTGCAACAGGCTTGAAGGATCTTGTGTATAACGATTTCTATATAGGTGAAGGAAGTGATGTGACCATAGTCGCAGGTTGTGGAATACACAACGGCGGTGATGCGGATTCGTCACATGATGGTATTCATACATTCCATATTGGGAAGAATGCGAGGGTTCGCTATGTGGAAAAGCATTATGGCGAAGGCGATGGAATGGGAAAGCGTGTAATGAATCCGACTACCGTAGTTGAGATAGCCGAGGGTGGTTACATGGAGATGGATACAGTACAGATAAGAGGTATCGATTCCACGCATAGAGTGACTGCCGGAAAGCTTGGAAAGGATGCCACACTTATCATACGTGAGAAGATTATGACCCATGGGCAGCAGCGGGCAACAACGGATTTTAAGGTTGACTTAGACGGTGAAGGTTCATCGGCTAATGTAATTTCAAGGTCTGTTGCCAAGAATAAGTCATATCAGCTTTTTAAGTCGGTAATCAACGGAAATAACAGATGTGCGGGACATTCGGAATGTGACGCTATTATAATGGATGAAGCTACAGTGAGTGCTGTTCCGGAGATTACAGCGAACAATATTGATGCCAGTCTTATTCATGAGGCTGCTATCGGAAAGATCGCAGGAGAACAGATTATTAAGCTGATGACCTTAGGACTCACCGAGGCTGAGGCAGAAGCACAGATAGTAAATGGATTTTTGAAGTAAAGGAGAGGTATCAATGATAGACAAAAGGAAAAATGTTGTATTTGATGATACACCCATAAAATGCGACAAATGTGGTGGAAGATATATATTCCAGGGAGCCGGGAAATATATCTGTGAGGACTGTGGAAATGTAGTATATGATGATTTTGGAAAGGTAAAGGCATATATAGATGAACATGGACCGAGTCCGGGAATAGTGATTTCGGAGGCTACAGGTGTCTCAATCAATAAAATCAATAAGCTGCTGCGTCAGGGAAGAATAGAGATACCGGATGGCTCGGGGCAGTATATTCCATGTGAGAGGTGCGGAGAGCCTATAAGATATGGCAGATTCTGTCCGGCATGTGCTGCAATTCTCACCAAGAATCTTTCGGCTGTGCTTACAAGTGCGGATGTCGGAGAGAAGCCTAAAAATACCATGAAAGGAAAAATGCATACAGATGCTTTCTTGAGAAAGGGTGATAAGTGATGAATAAGTTTGGAATCAAGGTTAAAGGAATTGTAAAGAACAATGATAAGTTCTTGATACTTCGCAAGTGGTATGATGACAGGATAACAGAGCCATATCAGTGGGAATTTGTTGATGGTGACCTGGAGTATGGCACAGGACCGGATTTGTATGTAGAACAGTTAATCAACGAAGCCACGGGGTTAGATGCCCGGATTGACAGTATACCATATACATGGTCATATTCACTTGGCGACATGCAGATTGTCGGTATTGCTTATCTGTGCCACGCAGAATCGGATATGGTTATTCTCTCCGAGGCAGTAAGTGATTTTAAGTGGGTTACAGCCTCAGAGCTGTCTGAATATATTGAAAACAAGGGCGTTTTAAATGATCTTAAAAATGCAGGAATTATATAGGAGGAATTATGATTAACAAGCTTATCACTAACATCAGGAAGACAAATGCACCTATAGTTGTAGGACTTGATCCTATGCTCAGCTATATTCCGGAGCATATCCAGAAGAAGGCATTTGCAGAGTACGGAGAGACATTAGAGGGAGCAGCAGAAGCTATATGGCAGTTTAACAAGGAGATAATTGATAAGACATATGATCTTATTCCGGCTGTTAAGCCTCAGATTGCCATGTATGAGCAGTTCGGCATACCGGGACTTGAAGCGTTTTCGCGCACGGTTAAGTATGCAAAGGAGAAGAACCTTGTTATTATAGGAGATGTCAAGAGAGGTGATATCGGCTCCACATCGGCTGCCTATGCGGTTGCACATCTTGGAAGGGTCAATGTGGGAACGAAGTCATACAGTGCATTTGATGAGGATTTTGCTACGGTTAATCCTTACCTAGGTTCGGATGGTATCAAGCCTTTTATTGACGTATGTAAGGAGGAGAAGAAGGGTATTTTCATACTTGTAAAGACATCTAATCCTTCAAGCGGAGAATTTCAGGACAGAATCATTGATGGAAGACCACTTTATGAGTGGGTTGGCGAGAAGGTTGCCGAGTGGGGAGCTGAATGCATGGGAGATGGCTACAGCTATGTGGGCGCTGTTGTGGGTGCCACATACCCTGAGATGGGAAGAACACTGAGAAAGCTTATGCCTAAGAGCTTTATTCTTGTACCGGGATATGGTGCACAGGGTGGCAAGGGCGCCGACCTTGTGGATTTCTTTAATGAGGACGGACTTGGTGCTATAGTTAACAGCTCAAGGGGAATAATCGCTGCTTATAAGAATGAGAAGTATGCACAATACGGAGCGGAGAATTTCGGTGATGCGTCAAGAGCTGCGGTGATGGATATGGTTGCCGATATCAATGGAGCACTCGCAAACAAATAAGGTGGAGAATACTATGTCAAAATACACAGAAACAGCAAAAGTGGTTTGTCAGGAGAAGCTTTTAGACGGAATTTACAGCCTCGTGCTTGAGACAAAAGATATTGCGAAGGAGGCACGCCCGGGGCAGTTTGTTTCATTGTATACCCATGATGGTTCCAAGCTTCTTCCAAGACCGATAAGCATTTGTGAGGTGAATGGGAACACACTAAGACTTGTATACAGAGTTGTAGGCTTTGGTACGGGCGAATTTTCCCACTATGTACAGGGGGATACGGTAAAGATTATCGGCCCTCTTGGTAATGGATTTACTATAAAGGACAAGAAGCCTGTGCTTGTCGCGGGTGGAATCGGAATTCCTCCTATGCTTGAGCTGGCAAAGGGAATACATTCGGCGTATCCAGATATGGAGATTACGGCGGTGCTTGGATATCGTGACAGCAACACATTCCTTGTTGAGGATATGAAGAAATATGCCAAGGTTGTGATTGCAACAGATGACGGGAGCCTTGGAGTACATGGTAATGTTATTGATGCCATAAAGCAGGAAAATATTGAAGCCGGAGTGTTCTACGCATGTGGACCTACTCCTATGCTGAGAGGGCTTAAGATGTATGCGGAGGATAAGGGAACAGAAGCCCAGATTTCCCTCGAGGAGAAGATGGCCTGCGGCATAGGCGCATGTCTTGCGTGTGTATGCAGGACAAAGGATATTGATGAACATTCACATGTACACAATGCCAGAATATGCAAGGATGGTCCGGTATTCGATTCAAAGGAGGTGGAGCTGTGATGGAATTATGTACAACGGTAAATATCGCGGGTGTTGAACTTAAGAATCCTGTCATGACGGCTTCGGGAACCTTCGGGTCAGGTGCAGAATATGGTGAATTTGTTGATCTGAATATGCTTGGAGCAGTTGTGACCAAGGGCGTGGCTAATGTTCCGTGGCCGGGAAACCCTACACCTAGGATTGCTGAGACCTATGGCGGAATGATTAATGCCATCGGACTTCAGAATCCGGGCATAGATGTATTTTGCAAAAGGGATATTCCATTCCTGAGGAAGTACGATACAAAGATTATTGTCAATGTGTGCGGAAAGACGGAGGAGGATTATGTTGAGGTTGTTGAACGGCTTGCAGATGAGCCTGTTGACATGCTTGAAATCAATATTTCCTGCCCTAATGTGAAGGAGGGTGGAATAGCTTTCGGCCAGAATCCCGACAGTGTTGAGCATATCACTTCGGTTTTAAAAAAGCATGCGAAGCAGCCGGTCATTATGAAGCTAAGTCCTAATGTGACGGACATCACTGTAATGGCTAAGGCGGCTGAGGCTGGCGGAGCAGATGCGATTTCGCTCATCAATACTCTAACAGGAATGAAGATTGATGTGAACAGGAGAACCTTTGCGGTAGCCAATAAGACAGGAGGACTCTCTGGTCCTGCAATCAAGCCTGTAGCCGTGAGAATGGTATATCAGGCGGCACATGCGGTTAAGATACCTGTTATAGGAATGGGCGGCATAATGAATGCCGAGGATGCACTGGAGTTCATCATGGCAGGTGCAACGGCAGTATCAATAGGAACCGCCAATTTCCACAACCCTTACACAACAATAGAGGTTCTTGAAGGAATTAAGGCATACATGGAGAAGAATAAGGTGAAGGATATCAAAGAGCTTATCGGCTGTGTGCATTAAGGACTATAGCAGGGGCTGAAGGGAGTTAAGAATTGAACTGGGTTTTGATAACAGTTATAGCAGTATTGGCATTGACGACAATAGTGGGGATGTACAGGGGAATCATCAAAATGATTTTTTCTGTTGTATCACTTGTCGGAACGCTGATAGCTGTATTCATGCTTCTGCCGTTTGTCACAGGAGCTATAAAGGATAATACTAGAATATATGATGGAATACAGGCTATTGTTGAGGAAAACATAATTACCGATGACATGTTTGAGCTTAAAAGCGACGAGGAGATAATAGATAGTCTGAATTTTCCTGAAGTTATAAAGGATATGCTGAAGGAGAATAACACCGTGACAAAATATGCGCAGTTAGGTGTCAGCAGCATAAAGGAATATATGATAAACTACATATCGGATTTGATATTTAATGTGATTACGTTTGTCATAAGCTTCTTGATTGTATTCATATTGCTGAGAGTAATATTCGGATTTATCTCTGTGCTTGCGAAGCTTCCGGTTCTCAGGCAGATAAATAAGACGGCGGGTGCTGCCGCAGGCTTTGTCATCGGACTTTTCGCAATATGGATTATGTTTGCGGTGTTAACCGTATTTGGAAACTCTGCACTCTCTAAGGAAGTGTTTGCCGCAGTCAATGACAATGTATTTCTTACATTCATATATGATAAGAATTTCATTATGAAATATGTGCGCATTATAATGCGTTAAATGATTGAAAATAGGATATGTGTGTGTTACAATCACACAGATAATGCTTACTTTATAACAATAGTGAAGGAGAACAAATATGGAACAGTACAAGCAGGAATTTATTGATTTCATGGTAGAGAGCAATGTCTTGAAATTCGGCGATTTTACTTTGAAGAGCGGCAGAAAGTCTCCGTTCTTTATGAATGCAGGAGCTTATGTGACAGGCTCACAGCTTAAGAAATTAGGAGAATATTATGCGAAGGCTATTCACGATAACTATGGTGATGACTTTGATGTATTATTCGGACCGGCATACAAGGGAATTCCTATCAGTGTTGTTACAGCAATTGCGTATAGTGAATTATACGGCAAGGAGGTTCGCTATTGTTCGGACAGAAAAGAAGAGAAGGATCACGGTGCAGATAAGGGTGGATTCCTTGGAAGCAAGCTTGTTGATGGTGACAGGGTGGTTATGATTGAGGATGTCACCACATCCGGAAAGTCCATGGAAGAGACCGTACCTAAGGTAAGAGGAGCAGCCAATGTAGAAATCGTTGGTCTTATGGTGTCACTTAACCGCATGGAGGTAGGTCTTTCAGGTACGAAGAGCGCTCTCGATGAAATTAAGGAGAAGTATGGTTTTGACGCCAAGGCTATTGTGTCTATGAAGGAAGTTACAGAGTATCTTTACAATAAGCCATGCCACGGAAGGGTTCTTATTGATGATGAGATAAAGTCAAGAATAGATTCATATTATGAGACATACGGAGTGAAATAGTTGGAGGTGTTTGGATGAACGAAAAACTTTTTAAGAGAGTAAAGGGTTCGGGAGCAGCGGCGATAACCACGGGAATCATCACGGTGGTTGCGGGAGCAGCATGCGGAATCCTGATGATTGTGACGGGAGCTAAGCTGCTTGCGGCCAAGCCGGATACACTTTTTTAGGATTGATATATTATGAAAAAGACAAAACTTCGTTTTTCCTATAAGGAATATACAATCGGAGGAGTTCTCTCATCGGCATTGGCGGTTTTTTCACTGCTTGCATTGGGCTATAGCATATTGCTGTCATTTAGGGCACGCGGTGAAGGCAGCATGCAGGTGGGAGCATACGGACTTTTAGCGCTGGTATTGTCTCTTTTCGGGCTTATTTTCGGGCTGTTAAGCTATAAGGAACAGGATAAGCGCTATGGAGTTTCTTTTTTTGGCACATTTATCAATGGTATTATTATTGTTATGCTGATATTATTTATACTTGTCGGGCTTTAAAAAAATACACATAAAGGAGAACTACAATGGCAAAAGTAGGTATTGTTATGGGAAGTGATTCAGACCTTCCGGTTATGTCTAAGGCAGCACAGATGCTTGAAAAATTTGGGATTGATTACGAGATTACGATTATTTCGGCTCACAGAATGCCGGATGTATTTTTTGACTATGCTTCTAAAGCTGAGGAGAAGGGAATCAAGTGCATCATCGCGGGTGCAGGAGGAGCGGCTCATCTTCCGGGAATGTGTGCGGCTATATTCCCGCTTCCTGTTATCGGTGTTCCAATCCATACGAAAGCTCTTGGAGGTGTGGATTCTCTCTATTCTATCGTTCAGATGCCAAGTGGTATTCCGGTTGCAACGGTTGCAATAGATGGAGGAGCCAATGCGGGTATTCTCGCTGCTAAGATTCTTGCAGCATCAGATGCTGAGCTTCTTGCTAAGCTTAAGGCTTATAAAGAAGAGCTGAAGGCAGGTGTTATGGCTAAGAAGGAGAAGATTGAAAAGACAGGATATGAAGGCTACAACGCATAAATAGATATATATTTACAGCTTTGAATACGATTTACAACATCATAATACAATAATGGAGGAAAGAAAAATGGATTATAAGAATTCCGGAGTAGATATTGAAGCAGGATATAAGTCGGTTGAGCTTATGAAGGAGTATGTAAAGGGAACGATGAGACCGGAGGTATTAGGTGGTCTTGGCGGATTCTCGGGAGCATTTTCATTGAAGGCAATTAAGGATATGGACAAGCATGACACAATAGGTATCGATGCGGTTGCTATGTGTGTTAATGATGTTGCGTGCGCAGGCGGTGAGCCGTTATTTTTCTTAGACTATATTGCCTGCGGCAAGAACTATCCGGAGAAGATTGCCATGATTGTAAAGGGTGTTGCAGAGGGCTGTAAGATGTCTGAGTGTGCACTTATCGGTGGTGAGACAGCCGAGCACCCTGGACTTATGCCTGAGGAGGATTATGACCTTGCAGGCTTCTCAGTAGGTGTGATTGACCGCAAGGATATGATTACAGGACAGGATATCAAGGACGGAGATACACTTGTTGCCATCGCTTCATCAGGTGTACATTCTAATGGTTTCTCACTTGTCCGCAAGGTATTTGAAAAAGAGCTTACCAAGGAAGGCTTAAGTACATATTATGATGAGCTTGGAAAGACACTTGGAGAGGCACTTCTTGAGCCTACAAGAATTTATGTAAAGGCACTCAAGTCTGTGAAGAAAGCGGGCGTTAAGATTAAGGGCTGCAGCCATATCACAGGCGGTGGTTTCTATGAGAATATTCCGAGAATGCTTCCTGATGGAATCAGAGCTGAGGTTAAGAAGGACAGCTATGAGCTTCCTGCAATCTTCAAGATGCTTGCTAGAAAGGGAAATATCGAGGAAAAGATGATGTACAACACCTTCAACATGGGTGTCGGAATGGTTCTTGCGGTAGATCCTGCCGATGTAGATAAGACAATTGCTGCCATCAATGAGGCAGGCGAGAAGGCATTTGTTATCGGAAAGGCTGTTGCAGGCGAGAAGGGAGTTACCGTATGCTAAGGATTGCGGTGCTTGTATCCGGTGGCGGAACGAATCTCCAGGCTATCATTGACGGTGTCAATTCAGGGAAGATACATAACACGGAGATTGCGGTTGTCATAAGCAATAACCGCAAGGCCTATGCCCTTGATAGAGCAAGGAACAACAATATTCCTGCAGAGTGTATATCTCCTAAGAGCTTCGCGGACAGAGAGGAGTTCCATAGGGCACTTCTTGCGGCGGTGGATTCATATAAGGTTGACCTTATTGTGCTTGCGGGCTTTCTTGTTGCTATCCCTGAGATTATGGTCAAGGCATATACAAACAGAATTATAAATATACATCCATCACTAATACCTTCGTTCTGCGGAAAGGGTCACTACGGGCTTCATGTCCATGAGGCGGCTCTTGGCAGAGGAGTTAAGGTGACAGGTGCAACCGTTCATTTTGTGGACGATGGAACGGACACAGGTCCTATAATTTTACAGAAGCCTGTTATGATTGAGCAGGATGATACGCCGGAGACACTCCAGAGACGTGTCATGGAGCAGGCTGAATGGGTGATACTTCCTCAGGCTATTGATTTGATAGCACAGGGGAAGGTCAAGGTAATTGACGGTAAGACTGTAATTGAACAATGATAAAATGTGCTGTCCGGACAAGAGGTGCCGGACAGTATTGCTAAAGTTTCAGACAGAAAGGAACAGTTATGAGAATTCTTATTGTTGGTAGTGGTGGAAGAGAGCATGCGATAGCATGGAAATGTGCACAGAGTAAGAGGGTTGACAAGATATTCTGCGCCCCGGGTAATGCCGGAATCGGTCAGATAGCTGAATGTGTTCCTATTACGGCTATGGAATTTGACAAGCTTGCAGCGTTTGCCCAGGAGCAGAAGATAGACCTTACAATTATCGGTATGGATGATCCTCTTGTGGGAGGAATCGTCGATGTATTCGAGGCAGCAGGGCTCCGCGTATTCGGACCTAGAAAGAATGCAGCTATACTTGAGGGTTCAAAGGCATTTTCAAAGGATCTTACGAAGAAGTACAATATACCGACAGCGGGCTATGAGACCTTTAACAGCCCGGAGGCTGCACTTGAATACCTCAAGACAGCGGAGTATCCTACTGTTTTGAAGGCTGATGGTCTTGCACTTGGAAAGGGTGTGCTTATCTGCAATACCAGGGAGGAGGCAGAGGCAGGCGTCAAGACACTCATGCTTGACAAGCAGTTCGGCTCAGCAGGTGACAGAATAGTTATAGAGGAATTTATGACGGGACGTGAGGTGTCGGTTCTTTCATTTGTAGATGGACACACGATTAAGATTATGACCTCGGCACAGGATCACAAGCGCGCCAAGGATGGCGATAAGGGTCTTAACACAGGCGGAATGGGAACCTTCTCACCAAGCCCGTTCTACACGGCTGAGGTTGACGAGTTCTGTAAGAAGTACATATATCAGGCAACCGTTGATGCCATGAAGGCAGAGGGAAGAGAATTCAAGGGAATTATCTTCTTCGGACTTATGCTCACACCGAAGGGACCTCGCGTGCTTGAGTACAATGCGCGCTTCGGCGATCCTGAGACACAGGTTGTGCTTCCAAGAATGAAGAACGATATTATTGATGTGTTCGAGGCATGTATTGATGGAACACTCGATAAGATTGACCTCGAGTTCGAGGATAATGCCGCTGTATGTGTCGTGCTTGCATCTGACGGATACCCGGAGAAGTATGAGAAGGGCAAGCTTATCACAGGACTTGAGGCGTTTGACAACAATCCCGGCTATTACTGCTTCCACGCCGGAACCAAGCGCACGGATGATGGCTTCGTGACCAACGGAGGAAGAGTGCTTGGAATCACGGCGACAGGCTCCGACCTCAAGACAGCCAGAGCCAATGCGTATAAGGCTACAGAATGGGTTTCATTTGAGAATAAGTATATGAGACATGACATCGGTAAAGCGATTGATGAGGCATAATAGGGAGCTGTCATTACAGCAATAATGGATATGACAGATAGCAGGTTATTTATGTGACATGAATGGCGGAGTGTTCAACTCCG
>ERZ1504712.478-NODE-478-length-15364-cov-4.342478_pt1 | contig 15364 bp, 10 predicted proteins | sample MGYA00572411_ERZ1504712 | MGnify/ENA primary metagenome ERZ1504712 (study PRJEB39906, sample SAMEA3182091) | gut metagenome | biome: human; feature: gut; material: Stool; isolation source: human stools | place: Canada | collected 2013-03-11 ...
TCGCACTCCTTGAAAGCCGTAGCGGTACATAAGCGGCTAAAATACAGCCGCTAAGAACCGACGGCATTCAAAAGGTCCGGCAGTGTACTAGTAAAATTACACAACTGTCTACTGGCGAGAATACGTTTCGCAATTACCTCATTATTTCTTTCCTCCCATTGCAAGTTCGACCACCTTATAGGCGCCATCGTAAATGCCCATCTGCTTGTTTCTCACGATGTTACCGCACATGTCGGCAAGGAGGTTGTCATCGTTTATGAAAAGCTCCACCATCTGAAGGGTGTGTGCTGTGTCCTGACACTCAAGGGTTCCGTCACCTATCTCCGCGGAATGGATTGCGCCCCAGCGCTCATGTCCGCCGACTCTCTTTATGAAGAGCTTGGGCACCGGATAGAAGGCAAGCTCACTTGGCTTTGTGACAAGGACATCGCAGCTTCGCAGTAACAGGTTGGTGCAGTAGACCGCCTCAAAAATATTGGAGTGATAGAAGCCGTGGATTCCTCTTACTTCGCCTTCAAGTGCCTGTGCCGCAAACCTCTTTGTCTCATCCCAATCGTCAAAGTGCTCATGGGCTATATGTCCAAGCTGTGGTATTTCCGTCACAAGCTGTTCCCACACATTCTTGTAATCGCCCACATTAACATAGAGTGCCGCTTTTCCTGCCTTGATTGCCGGAAGAAGCCTCTTTATTATCGCTGCGAATATCTCCTTCTGTGCGCCTGCTCCGCCGATGGTGAGCAGAAAGCGCATCGGCTGTCCGCCCTTTTTTCTGGCAGCTCTGGCAGCACAGTCTGCCTCAATATTGGACACAAGCTCATGGTCAATATAATGTCCGGTATACACAAGGCTGTCGGCAGGCATTGGCTTTAGTACCTTCCTGCCATCCATGCCGTTCAATATCCTGTAGCCCAGGTAGGAGTTGTGTGTCTGTATCGTGTGTATGCTTCCCTCCGAAAGATGAAGCGCCATAGGCCAGTTATCCGGAATAGCATTCACAACATGCTTCATCCCGGCATGAACCGCAGCCTGTGCCGGCCACACATGCGTGCCTACAACCGGTATGTCCTTCGGAACCTTTCTGTACACAGGTGCCATAAGCTCTGCATTCTTCTGGTCACAGGCATTGTAGGAGAGCTTTCTGAAGCCCTCATAGTTCACCGGCTCCCACACAAGCTTGTTAAAAAGTCTGCTTTTCTGTGATATTCTTGAACCTAATGAGTACAAATCATTCTGCGCGCTGATTACCTTCGTGCAGGTTGTATCAGGAAAAGAGTTTAAATCCATCCAGTACGGCGTATACCCCATGCTGTGTGCCGCTGAGGCTATTGCCATGGATATTCTGTAATGTCCGAAGCCCATCCTGATGTTTCCGACAATCAGTCCCTTCTCCATGTCAAAATCCGGCTTTTCGGTCTGTACGCCTTTATTTTTCCCAGGCCTTGCAACCACTATGTCCTTCACGCCGAGAATATCTCCTATGTGCTTGTTGTCTCTTATCATAAGCTCATAGTCAACATTGCTGTCATCCCCGAATTTCTTTACATAGCCCTTCTTACCGCGGACGGCTTTCTTATACGTCACCCTGCTCATCTTATTACCAAAAATAACCTTCGACTTATCCATGCCGCATCTCCTTCTCTATATTCTTAGCTAATTGCCAAACATAAATTTGTCAATACACAGTTGTGTAATTTTGCTAGTACACTGCCGGACCTTTTGAAACCAGTAATAGTTCGCGTAGCGAACTAATGTACTTAGCGGCTGTATTTTAGCCGCTTATGTACCGCTACTGGTTTCAAGGAGTGTAATAGTTCGACTATGTCGAACTAATGTGTTCGGAAGGGTACTAGCAAAATTACACAACGTCCGGATTTCGCAAACTTCGTTTCGCAATTACCTGATTTTTATCCCATTACATATAATGTCCACCACCTCAGCCAGCGCATCACTGTAGCTTATATGATTCTTTACAAGTACATCCCTCTTAAAAAACTGCTCAAGCGCCGCCTCGAACATCACCTTCACGATCACGGTGTCTATCTTCCTCACCACGCCTTCATCCATGCCCCGCTTCAGAAGCTCTATGGTCATATCCCACCCGCTCTCTAAGCGTTCTTCAACTCTGGTATAGATTCTTGGATACTTATCCTTCAGTATATACAGCTGGGCAAAATCTATATCCTTATATCCCTCCGGCAAAACCCCAAGAATTGCCTGAAGCTTTTCCATTGTCGTAAGTCCGGCATTTTTCATCACTCGCTCCTCGCTCTCCTTAATTGAGTCGAAGCAGTAATCAACCATACAAAAGACCAGCTCCTGCTTATCAGAAAACACTGTGTATATGGTCTTTTTGCTCATGCCCGCTTCCTTGGCGACATCATCCATTGTAAATTTCATGCCTTTTTTGTTAAAAACCGTTATTGTGGCATTAAGTATCTCATTCTTTATATTTGTCTGTGCCATCTCGTATAATCTCCATTTCCCGGCGGCTTTTCATTAAAAAATTCATTGTAAATACAGTTAACGCAATTTATTTCCGCCCATAAACAAACTGCGACTTTCTCCATCGGTCATGCCACAACCGGAAACTATTTTCATTGTTTCAGTTTCCTAAATTGTAGCATATTATCCGTGTCACGGCAAGAAACTCATTTTACAATTTTAGTTTCCTGTTTTTATGCACTTTTCACAAATTTATCCGCTTTGTTAATTTTTTATTGGATATTCTTAGCATTTGTCCTCACCTTCAGTGCTTTATATGATATACCATCTCGATCTTTCTTAAAAATAATGGTTAAATAATGCAAGTTATAATCAAACCGCAAAAAAGAGCATGCTGACCGGCACGCTCTTTTTTAATGTCAGATATTTAATTTACCTGCACAACATTATATTTGTCTTCAAACTCATGTATAGGAATAGGCTTCGAAAAATAATACCCCTGAAATACACGGCAGCCCATATCTGTAAGCATGTCCACCTGCTCTCTTGTCTCGACTCCCTCTGTGATTACGGTCATATTCATTCTGTTGGAGAGTCTTATAATCTCTTCAAGAATATCCCTGCTTCTGACAGCATTCTCAGTTTCGCGCAGGAACTCACGGTCAATCTTAAGCACATCACTGCATATATCCTTCAACATATTAAGTGATGAATATCCGCTTCCGAAATCATCTATCTCAATAATAAATCCCGCATCATGCAGCTTGCGTATAACCTCCATATTGTCATTCTCATTGACAACAGCCGTCTCCGTAAGCTCGAGACGGAGATTTTTTATGTCGACCTTATATTTTTCCACAAGACCCATGATAACTTCATATACATCCAGATAGAAAAAATCCTTTGCGGAAATATTTATGGAAATATGCAGATCAGAGCGCCCCAGCTCCGTCCAGCGTCTTAAGGTCTTAACGGCCTCCTCCCATACATACTCGTCAAGCCTGTGTATCAGGCCGCATCTCTCGTAACAGTCCACGAACGAGCCCGGAGACATAAGCCCGCTCTTAGGATGTGCCCATCTGACAAGAGCCTCCGCACCATGGCACAATCCATCCGCATCTGTCTGTGGCTGTAGATAAACACAGAACTCATTATTCTCAAGCGCACGGTCGAACTCGGCAATAAGCTTCTTCTGCTCCAGCTCCTTCTCAAGAATCGCCTCATCATAGTAAGCAACAGCCATCTGATAATTGCCCTTCATGCACTTAATAGCCATGTTTGCCTTGTCACACATATTGCCTACCGGTTCATTTCTGTCCTTTATGTCATATACGCCTATATATATGAACATCTGGTAATATCCTGTAGAGAATTCCTTCTTCATCTCTACAATATTATCTATAAACTGTGACTCATCAAAATGCTCCTTCGGCATACATAATGCGAATCTGTCACCGCCTATTCTTCCGGCCACCGACCCCGGTCCCGCAAAGCGTGTAATAAGCTCTGCTTCCTTTATAAGAACCCTGTCGCCTACCTCGTCACCATATATGTCATTTATCATCTTGAAATCTTTAACATCCGAACATACCATGATATATTCCGTATCAGGATTGTTCTTCAGCATTTTTCCCGCCCTATTTATAAAGCCATCCCTGTTAAGCACACCTGTGAGCATATCATAGTCTGCCCTATAGGCAAGATGCTTTGTCTTGCTGTGTATTTCCGATATGAACCTGCTGCAGTAAAAAATCAGCGCAGCTATCGAAAATAAAGCGTTTGCCATAAAAATTCCAAGAACATATTTCTCCTCTATATACGGAACCAGATTACATTCTCCGCCAATAAATGCCGTTGATGTCACAACAAGCAGATCTATAACCGCAATACAATGGGGCACATACGTCTTCTGTGTCTGATTGTCAAGGTAAAAGAAATAGTACACTATAGGAACCAGCATCATTCCATATAGTATATATCCATATCCCCAGCCAAGCACAAGCTGACCCAGCACAGCATCGAGAAGAATCTCAATGACAAACATAATGATCCATCTTCTTGTATGTCTGGAATAGCATATTCCAAACGCTCCGATCAGATAGAATACCGCAGCAGCAGCACTCTCATACAGCATGATATTTATCTCCAGCTTCATAAAGCATAGCGCCATCACCGCATGCAGCACAGCACATGCCAGGTAAAGAATCCTGCATTCCCTTTGTATATCTGTTACACCTACATATCTGTAAGCATCTTCTTTTACGTCACTTCTATTACCAGACGTCATTCTTTCATCCTCCGCACCCTCTAGACAGGTTAAAATTATTATATTCAAAATATCTATATATTAAACTTATATCCACATTTCGGGCATTCTTTCATATTTTTATATACATAGCCGCATCTGAAGCAGCATATTACATCATGGCTCTCCTTAGCCAGATACTTCTCCTTTCTCGAAAACGGTTTTTGTTTCAGATACATGACAAAATCATTCAAGGTCATGGCGTATGCTTCAAGCTCATCCTTAGCAATCACACTTGAAAGCCGGATTTTTGAACCATCGTCAAGATATACTATCACATACCTGCCCATAAATCCAGTGTATGACCCAATTCTTTCAATATTTTCTGCCATTATATGTCCATACGTGTAAAAATTACCATAATATATGGCATCCGGTGTTATAAACATACCCCGTTTTCCATTCTGTTTTCCAGTCGTATCCTCCATAATAACAGGATATTCATACTTTCCAAGACCAGGTGCATATGAATCCACTGCGCATTCAAGATGGTCTTTAACATGTGTATCCGCCCTTCCTTCAAGTATCTCCATTGCCGGATAAAAATATAACGCATGATTCTCAGACACACCATTTTCGCATAGACTCTTTTTAATGCGCTTTACAAGAAGCTCTGCCTCCTCGTTTCTGATTTTCCATAATCTTCCGGATACACTGTCAAGTGCTGCTGCCTTAATCTCCGGCAGGAACTCTTCTTCCTCTATCATACTATAAAGCTTCTCAAGCTCTTCACCATTATAGTCAAGGTATCCCTTGCAGGCTTCATCTATACGTCTCCTGTCAAGCGCTGCTATGTTCTCCTGCAATTTACCGGCATATTCCATCTGCACAGTCTTGTCAAAATGACCTGCCTTTACCTTATCAAGCAAATCAACAATATCTTTTCTTGTGGCATTTCCTGTTTTCTCCAGAAGCTCATCAAGCTTCCTTCTCTGAGCCGGAGCGCTTTCAGCCTCCTCTCTCACGATGCACCCTGCCTTTCCATCAGAAGCCGTCACTGCACCCGGAGCACTTGTACGTTCGGCATTCCTATATGGCTCTTTGTCGGAATTCTCCTCCGATGCTTTCCCATAGCCCTTACGTCTGAACCATTTAACTATGCTGAATGACTTAAATAACACAGCCAGCCTTCGTATCCTTAATTTACGTCTGCTTGACTTTATTGCGTCTTTGCACCATACATGTGAAGCATCCTTCCTGTATGTATGAAGCTCCCCGGTTCCGTCTATATCTGCCATTACAGCAGCTTTCTCATGTACAATGTCAAAAACATCCTCTTTGTCCGGATTGCCGGAAACCTTATCTGATATCTGTTCATTCTCATCATCGAATTTTCTTACACCGTTAAGACTTCTACGGTCATCGCTTGTTCCCTTGTCGATTCCGTTAAGGTCACTTCTGTCATCCTTTATCCCCTTGTCGATTCCGTTCAGGCTTCTTCTGTCATCGCTTATCCCCTTGTCAATTCCGTTAAGGCTCCTTCTGTCATCCTTTATTCCCTTGTCAATTCCGTTAAGGCTCCTTCTGTCATCCTTTATCCCCTTGTCAATTCCGTTAAGGCTTCTTCTGTCATCGCTTATCCCCTTGTCAATTCCGTTAAGGCTCCTTCTGTCATCCTTTATTCCCTTGTCGATTCCGTTCAGGCTTCTCCGCTCATCGCTTATTCCCTTGTCGATTCCGTTAAGTGACTGTCTGGTTGTTGTTCTGCCTTCATCATTGACGCGGTCAACGTATTTGTTGAAATCACCGTTGACCTCCCGTGTTCCCAGCCTTCCAAGCATCTCCATGTAGTCATTCCCGGCGGTCTTATCGCCATCAAAATCCAGATAATAAACCTCCTCATCCTCAAGCCCTGCTTCCGGAAGTGGGGTGTAGAATATGACACAGGACGGACAGAAGAAGGCGCGCGCAAGCTGTACACGTCCCTCCACTGTGTCGATAACAGGCTTTTCCCTGCCGGAAAAGGATGCCATGTACAGCTTCTCACCGCAGTGAGGGCAGGCATAGCCTACCTTGTAAAAGTTGTGTCCTATTCTTCCTTTTCTGCGCTGTGCCATCGGCAGCTTCTCGAATATGAAGCTCTGGTTATCAAGCTTCCAGGTTGTGCTGTGCCACAGACCTGTCTCCTCCTCTATATCCTCCTCAGACTCAGGCTGTCTGTGTTCGCTCTCAATCGCAAGCTGGATTACATCCTCATACGTGATTCTTGTTCCATCTTTATACCAGAAGCAGTGCTGTTCAGTATAGTCGGCTGACACACCATAGGCACCGAACACCGCACCAAAAAGCGTGTTTATCTTCTTATAATCTTTCTCAACCGTTATACCTTTAAGTGCTCCCCACTTTCCGAATGCATAGAGCACAAGGTTAAAAATATTTATAAGACCAGAGCCTTCCTTTATAGGCTCCGGCACCTTCCGGCTGAGCTTATCATCCGAAAGATTGGTAGTCACCCTTCTTGTATCATAATTGAATATAACCGAGCGCTCCTTTCCTGGAAGTATCAGAAAATTACCGGAAATGACAAAATTTCCATTCCACTCAACGGGAACAGAAAGCGTCTTTATCAATTTATTAAAAACAAGGTGCAGCTCTGCCGTGCTCTTTAGTACAATCATTATCTGCCTGCCCTTCCTTCAACCCTTAATATATACAATCTGCCGTAATCCTTAAAATACTATAATATATTATTGTAACACCTGCCCGGATACTTTTCCAGCTATTTCATATTGAATTGCTAAGCTTTGCCGCATTTTATTTAAAAAATAATAATTTTTAATTTGAAAAATAGCTGAAATGGGGTAAAATAGAAAAAGGGTTATTTTGAAAGGAACATTGTTATGGGTAAGGCTGAAGAAAATAAGCAGCACAAAAGGCTCTCGCTGCTTAACACAGCATTTGAGCTGTTCACAACAAAGGGAGTCAATAAAACAAGCATTTCCGAGATATCAGAACAGGCAGGCATTGCAAAGGGAACCTTCTATCTCTATTTTAAGGATAAATATGATATCCGCAATAAGCTTATAAGCCACCAGTCCGGGCTTGTCCTGAGCAAGGCATTGGAGGCTTTAAAAGAATCCCGGATTGAGGAGCAGTACTCGGGGCTTGAAGGCTTCAAAAAGACATTTCTCTTTATTGCGGACAATGTCATCAACCAGTTCACCGAGAATAAAGCTCTGCTGACCTTTATATCAAAGAACTTAAGCTGGGCTATTTTCAAAAAAGCTCTGACAACCAACAGCTCAGATGATTCAATAGATTTCCGGCAGGCGTACTATTCACTCATCGAGCGCTCCGGAATACAGTTTAAAGAACCCGAGATAATGCTTTTCATGATAATAGAGCTTATCAGTTCAATATCCTACAGTGCCATTCTCTACAATGACCCATTGGATATTGATGGTCTTAAGCCATACCTTTACAACACCATCAACTATATTATAGAAAGCCACGCTATTACGGAGGAAGAACATGAACACTGAAAACGAGATACATGAAAATGAAAACCTGCAGCCGCATCATCACCACCATCATAAGGACGCCGCCAATGCCAAATCAAGCCCTGCCAAAAAAATAATAATAGCAGCTCTCACCATCATTCTTATATGTGCTGCCTCCTTCGGCATATTTGCCCTGATACGTAATGTCGACTACATGCGGCCTGTGCGGGACATCTGCAGCATTTATAACAATCGTGAAACAGATACACATAAGCTGTTAAAGCTTATCTATTCATCATCGGACAGAAAAGCCTACAGTCAGGCATACAAGATAATTGCCAACTCCGACACCTATTATAATTATTTTGAAAATCTTCCGGCACAGCTTGAAGAATATTATCGTGATAATGCCGCCTCGGGTGGAAGCGACATAAAAATGAAGTTCGACACAACAGGGACCAAGGACAAGATGGATGACAGCCAGCTTGCCATTATCTACAATGAAATTGAAGCCCAGGCCACATCCTATCAGCAGATAATTGACACTATCGATAATATGGGAAAAGAGGACATCCAGACCTTCGCCGATTCCATGGGAATCTCCTACAGACGGGCTTCATCACTATGTGATATAATACGCTCCCGCTGTGAAAGCTGCATAAAATTCAGCTTAAGCTCCGGCTACTACATTACCGGCAGATATGTTCTCTGCAACAAGACAGGCGATACCGTCGACAAGACAGACAAGCTCACCCTCGCTGTGATTAAATTTAACGGAAAATGGTGTATCTATGACGGCAGGGAGGACGGCGTAAGACTTGCGACAGGAATGGATTCATTGGCAGACAATGATATTCTCTGGGATATCTACAACAATTATATTAAGACTGTACGTTAAGCGTGATAATTTACTTTACCTCAACTGATTTCTGTGTACAAAAAGAACCATATCCGGTACGGACATGGTTCTTTTTATATGGCTATTAATCTGTATTAATGGCTTAATAATGATGTTGGGGTCAAAACATGCCAACTTAATTTACGAGTGTATAACGTATTATATTTATGCATATCAGCTCCGTTGTACGAAGCAAGATGTTCTAAGAACATCTAAGCTTCTTCCAAAAGTCGTGATATGCATAAATATAATACGTTATACATGCTAAGTTTATAGCACATGTTTTGACCCCAACATCTTAATAATAACTTCCAAGTATGCTCTGTAAATCCCAGATACTTATATTCTGGTCATCCATAACAGATAAATAATCAATCATCCAGCTTCCGTTAAGCTTGATAACCTTCACCGTCATCTTGTCGGACTTCCAGAGGGTATCACTACCATCGCTTATAACAACTCTTCCTGTAAGAGTATAGCCTGCTGTAACCTTGACATCCTTAAATTCCTTCATGAGGTTAACAGCTACCTTACATAAATCCTTTGCCTTTGATGTGGAAATTCCAAGAGAATCTGCTAAGTCCTCATAATCATACTTATCATAGTCTGCAATCTCTTCACATGCTGACTCAAAGTATGCTGTGTACAGTCTTGAATAGGTTGAAGCAACGCTTTCAAGCTGATCAGCCTCAAGCTTTTCCTTGTCGGCATAGTCGAACTTTATCTTCCAGCCATCATCATAGCTGTCATCAAGCTCATCATAAAACTCCTGAACTGACTGCTCAGCCTCGTCATACGCCTCGGCAAAATCATCTGAGGTCTTCATAATCTTTACAGCCTTCTTATATGCCGATGCCGCGAAGTCCGGAAGTACTGTCGCTGCAAGTGAATCTATACTTGAAGTCTTTTTATTTATAGCACCTGCTATACTGTCAATCGGCTTCTTATATGCATTCGCACTATGTAAGAAAAAGGTGATACCTCCTGCAACAGCGATTATAAGCACCAGCACTGCAATTACAAGACCTTTCTTTCCCTTCTTCTTTCCGCCATCCACAACCGGCTGCTCCGTGCTTACATTCTGATTGACATTCCCACCATCAGCTTTCTGTGTGCAGTTACATATTTCTCCATCAGCAAGCGGTCTGCCGCAATTTTCACAAAATGCCATTTCGTTCCTCCTTATACATTATATTGTTGAATCCCTGACAATAAAAATTATAGCTTTTTTATAGAAAAATGCAACCAAAAAGCCAAATTTTCTCAAATTTACCATATTCTCCATCAATGCTGTCATAAAGCCTTATAATCTCCATTAACTATACATCCCGCCATAAGGGAGGCAAAAATTGTCATCGTAACAGAAAAGTCCAGATAGAAAAAGCTCACAATATATCCTATCATAAAAAGTCCTAAAAGCTTATCTTCGATTGCCGTCTTTTTTCTGTAATCATCAAGTGCCTTATATGCCAGAGCGCACATAAGCGCTATCGTCAAAAACAGTGCTATGAATCCACACTGCGAAAGAATATTGTCGAGAACACCTGCAAAATTATTGATATACACATAAATGTAGAGCAATGCCGTGGTCACTGTCTTCGTTCCGTCATGCAGCTGCATTCCGAAAATATCATTCATATTCATTATTCCCCAGAAAAATAATACCGCAAATGTTATTCCTATCGTAGTCTGCCATCTCTTAAGGGACGGAATATGCTTCTTATCCCTGTCAGACTTTATTCTTGGATGTCTCTCCCTGAGAAGAAGGCTTGCAAATCCTAATATCACCAGAACAACATATAGGCCCTCATTTTTTGCCAGCAGCTGCATAAGCCCATCCTTCAGCGGGATATTCTTGAGAAAGAATACTATACCAACCATTTTCAGTATAAAGACCATCATAAACCATACTAATACATACTTTGATACAGCCGTATAGGTTGCATCAAGCACCATTATTGCTGCAATAATCATCCCAATACAGATAATTATTCCATTACTGTCCTGATTAATTACAAAGACAAACATGCTCCCGATTACCCCGAGTGCAAACGGAACACATTTTGCTCCTGTTATATTGGTAAAGCCCGCTATGGAAAACAGCAGGATAACCGCGGCAAAGCTCAGAAATCCGTCATTTATTGTCCTGCTCACCAGAAACTGCACTCCCGCAATGACCAGAACAGGAATAAACATAATTGAAAGCACCATCGGCAGATACTTCTTAATACCGCCAAGCATTGCCCCCGCAAGGTAGACCAGAATGCAAGCCGTCATATACACTGCCTGCAGATACTGTCCGTTAAATATTCCCAATATTGCAAAATACAACGCCATTCCGACAAACAGTATATTGAGAGATCTGTCATTCTTCATTATCAATGGAATCTCATCAATGTATTTTTTCATAATGCTTCTCCAGCTCCTCTACTTATATTCATCCTTCAGATTGAAGAAATAATACAGTACCGTCCCTTGATAGCCCTCATACATAACCTTAGGTCCATCAACCTGATAGAACTCACTCATTCTTTCTATTGCTGCCTTAGAATCTCCGCGATTCCATGGAATTTCAATATATACCAGCCGTTCAGGGAGTTTTTCAAGCTTTAGGACACCGTCAACCGCCACTCTGTTCACATTCACAAAGCAGCCATCCGCCTGTCCGCTGTGGTACACAAGCTCTCCTTTTTCTCTATCCCACTTGATATTATCCTGCCGGAACTGTGTCTCTCCTTCATTTGCGGATGAAGCCACCACTATATCCGTGTCCGAAGCATACTCCTTGAGAATACTATCTATTGCCTCGTTTACAAATGTATAATGATAATTATAATAACCGTAATCGCCAAGATTTCCATTGAGTGCTTTCTCATCCTTGGAAAACCCCGCAGTATACAGTATCGGAAAACGGTTAGTCTCCATATTCGTAAACAGCTTCGCACTCACAGGGTCAATCGTAATCATAGTCTCCCCCAGCATAAGAGCACCTATAACCGTAAGTGTTGAGAGAATCACCCTTCTCCTCTCAAAAAGCTTGATGAGCATGATCACGCCGAACATGGAAAGTAATGTGTCTGCCAGCATATTGTACCTTGGCAGTGTTGCCTTAGGATATGCCAGAAGATACAGCACATACACTGCATAGCACCCTGTCATGACAAGCCATGGCGTAAATTCCATTCTGTGTGTTCTTCTCACGCGCATATTTGCATACACCATGACAATGCCCATAAGCACGACTATAAGCCATATCCAGTTAAAATTGAGTACATACAGCTGTGCAAGCTTGATTCTGATGTAGTAACCGGAAAATGCTATTCCGTTCACTGCGCACACCCTGATAACACCGTATACAAAGAACATTGCCGCTGCTATCGCAGCCATGGTCACTATTCCGGTCTTTACATTGTACTCATCGCCATCCGTGTCATAGCTGTTATCGTCCTCTGCCGGCTTCTCCTGTGTCCCCCGCTTCTTGTCTCTGAGCGCTGTCACAAGCAGCCCGATTAAATATGTTCCAGCAAAGCACAGTGCTACAAGCATGCCCGAGCTCTTGGTTGTCCCAAGCATTATAAGCCAGAACACCATCAGTATATATTTCTTGTTGACACAGCAGTACAGCGCATATATGAAAAACATAGTCATTCCATACTCTAATCCGCATAGCGTAGACATTCCAAGCGCCATAGGTGATAATGACACAACCAGAGCCGCAAGGAACAGTATTATAAGCCTTGCCTTAGGGAAAAGCCGCCTGAATGTCATATATATACATGCTGCCGCTGCCATTCCCATAAATAACTGGCTCCACTGGAAGCCTGTTCCACGGCCGGGGATAAGGAATTCGCCCATAAGCGCAAAAAAGCAGTAACCATGCGCATTTCTGTCCGCAATCTTTCCAGCCTCCAAAAAGTCTGTCACAATTATATCCGGATTATATAACAGCTTTTCCAAGGATTCATAGCAGGTCAGACCTTCATCAAGCTGCACAGTTCCAACCAGCCCGGCTCTTATAAGATAATGAATGGTGATAAGCAGGGCGCATACAGTCACATCGCGATAATCAGGTTTTATAAATCCCCCTTTTATCTGAAGTAATACAATTCCAGCTATCATAACAAGCAGTAGTATCGTACTTATGACCAGTCCCGTATCCACCAGACCTGTGAAGCTGTCGCTCCATACCGTGCCATACAGCTCCGATACCCTTGCCAAAGCAAAAAATAGCACAAAAAACAGCGCAATAAAGTTAACCTGCACTATATTATTTATTAAATTACGGTTATTCCATCCGGACGCTGCATTTTTCATTTTCTATACATTCCCCTGACATCATCAACAAATTCTGCCTGTCTTACAAGCTCCTGGGCCATACTCTCACGAAGCCTCTCATCCTCGACAGCCCTCAGATACATTTTAATTGATTCCTCAAACGCATCACAGGACGGTAGCTCCACAGTCCTGCTGCCGGCTCCTGTTTCAACAAGTGCCACCGGCTTAAAGCCATCCGGTGCCGTATATATCCTTCCTGTTGTAAGCCTTCCCCTGCTTCCCCATAGCTCAAGTGAGCATTGATACTGACAATCCATTCCGAATGCCGCCTGTGCTATGACTCCGTCATCATTCACGAACTCCGCGGTGCCGAATATATCAATGCCTGTCTTTTCGTCATAATCAAGCTGTGCTGACACAAGCCTCATGCTTTCTCCAAGCAGCATGTCGATGAGCTTGATGGTGTAGCCGCCATTGTCCATCATGGTGCCGCCGCCAAGCTCCTTAGCATACCTGAAATCGCCCTCAGCCCTCCTTGGAAATCCGAAGCTTGTCCTTACAAGTCTCAGCTTTCCAAGCTCACCCGATGCGATAAGGTTCTCTATCTCCTTTAGCTGTGCATGGAATTGGAACATATAATTTTCCTGTACAACAAGTCCTTTTTCTCCGGCTATTCCCACAAGCTCCTTAGTGTCATCAGCCGAAGTTGTCGATGGCTTTTCAAGGAATACATGTTTCCCCGCAAGCAGAGCCTTTTTTGCCCACTCATAGTGAAATGCAGGAGGAAGCGGTATATAAACGCAATCGACACTGTCATCACCTATAACCTCATTATATGATGAGTAAACATGCACATTATACTTTTCAACAAATCTCTTTAACTTATCCGGGGAGTTAGATGCCACTCCGGCACACTCCACGCCTTCAACCTTCATAAGCGCCGGAATGAACTTATTGAAGGCTATATCTGCCGCACCAAGTATTCCTATTCTAAACATAAAATATCCAATCCTTTCGATAATCTATATATACGGCTATATCTCCAGCAATGAGAGCAGATTCCTAAGCTGTATATTAAGGCAGTTATTAATCTGTATCATATAATTTAATGTGCCGTAATCAATCCAGAAATATCCCTCCGGAAGCTCCTTAAGCTCATCAGGTTCTATCTCTACTATATAATTATGATTCTGCTCGTGATAGAAGCGTCCGCCCTCCTCAGACAATATGACCTGATACTGAGTCTCATGTGCAGCAATCTTCTCACGGAACAGTGCGTCGACCGCATTATCGCTATCTGCCTTTTTAGTCGGCTCCCACTGAACCGATGGTCCAAGCTCAATATAATCAAACGAACCAATCTCCGGTCTGCCTGCAACAAGAAATTCCTTCTTTCCATTGACCGTTCTTGTTATAAGCCCGAAGGCTGCCTTGCCGATTGCCTTAAAAAGCGGCTGGCTCCACTGCTTTACCTCTCTTCCGGTAATATCTATGTCATAATATCTCACCATATAGTCCGCCTCATGGCTGCAGGTGACTCCCGCGTCGTCCACGCTCCAGTCGCGGAGCTGATTGAGCGGCACAAGCACAGTCTTTTTCTCCTCGAACATCTTATAATTGTTCAAAAACTGATATATCTCCGATATATTTGCCGTGATTCCACCTGTAAATATCGAATGGAAAAATGTCTTATCCGTAAAATATTCCGAAAGCTCCGAAAGCTCACCCTCCGAAAATCCGCAATTGGTGAGTGGTATTCCCGAAAGAACCGTCCTTGTATCCATGTTCACCAGATTGTCTATCTTCATAAGCTGCTTTATCTGTCCCAATGTCATCCACCTGTAATTCGGCAGAACCTCAATATCCTCATCAAGAAGCATTATAATGTTGCGGTTTCGCTTCTTATAGAATCTTCCTGCCTGCTCGGACTGAATCTGGTCATAGATAACTGTATAATTTTTTGAATTGTAGAAATAATTAAAATAATTAGGTAGAACTCCACCG
>ERZ1504712.558-NODE-558-length-13795-cov-3.385517_pt1 | contig 13795 bp, 10 predicted proteins | sample MGYA00572411_ERZ1504712 | MGnify/ENA primary metagenome ERZ1504712 (study PRJEB39906, sample SAMEA3182091) | gut metagenome | biome: human; feature: gut; material: Stool; isolation source: human stools | place: Canada | collected 2013-03-11 ...
TAATACACCCTGATTTTCAATTCACCTGTTTTAGTATAAACAACGATTAAAACATGTGAATTATGATAAACCAACATTTCTATATTGCAAGACTCATTGCCAGATACTTATCTGATGAAATCGAGGAAGAAGAACAGGCGGAACTGACTCGGTGGAGAAATGAATCGTCCGAAAACGAACGCCTTTTTCGGGAAATCTGCAAGGAAGAGAACATAAAGCAGAATATGCAGAAGCGGCAAACTTTCCATGCAGAGGACGGATGGGAGGGGGTGCAAAGAAAAATCCAACGCCATCGGTTCAGACATCGGATACTGAATATATGTAAATATGCTGCTATTTTCATTTTTCCGGTGGTTATTGCTACTGTGGCAATATATAAGAGCGGTAATGAGCCCCAGCCGTTATCTCAAGTAGCGGAACAAATTGTTCCGGGTGGTAAGAAAGCCGTTCTTATTCTGGATAATGGAGAAGCAATTGATTTGAAGTCTACCTCCGGCGTGGAATTGAAAGAAAAAGATGGTACAGTCATTCAGGTGGATTCTACAGCATTGAATTATCAGCAGGCTCCTGCCCGGACATCCGAAAAACTTGCATATAATAAGGTAAACGTTCCTCGTGGTGGTGAATATCAGCTGACGTTGAGCGATGGAAGTAAAGTACAGTTGAATTCCATGAGTTCCATCCGCTTTCCTGTTCAGTTTGCACAGGATTGCCGTCTGGTAGAATTGGAGGGAGAGGCCTATTTCGAAGTAAGCAAAACCGGACAGCCTTTTATTGTACAAACCAAAGGGATGAAAATAGAAGTATTAGGAACTACTTTTAATATATCAGCTTACGCAAACGAAGAATATCAAACTACACTTGTCAGCGGTTCGGTAAAAGTACAGACTGAAAATGGAAGCAACCGGATTCTGAAACCATCGGAACAGGCTTGTATTACTCCGGGCAGCAACCAGATCAATGTACGCAATGTAGATACTGCATTTTATACTTCATGGATACATGGAAAGATCAATTTCAAGGACCAGCGATTGGACGACATCATGAAAACTCTTGCCAGATGGTATGATATGGATGTAGTCTATGAGAATGAGGCGACGAAAGAGTTACGCTTCGGTTGCTATGTTAACCGCTATAATGAGATTACCCCATTGGTGAAATTGTTGGAGCAAACGGGTAGAGTAACTGTCACAGTAGAAGGAAAAACTATCAAAATATTCATTAATCATTAATCCCTGTTTTATGGAAAAACTACGTAATGTTGCCAGATTTGGGAAATATGGAAAACGTCTTTGTATGATGTTCCTTTTTCTCTGTATTACGACTTCAGGGCTGATGCGCGCATCTGTATTCGCACAGACCACGGTTACAGCCAAATTCAGAAATGTAACACTGAATGAAGTTCTTTGGGAAATTCAGAAACAAACGGACTTTACCTTTATCTACAGCACAAATGATGCAAAGAAAGTCAGAGTGGAAAATCTGGATGTGAAGAATGAGCTGATTTCTGAAGTGCTTAACAAATGCCTGCGAAATAGCGGACTGACTTATACGGTTCATGATGGAGTAATTGCCATCCGTAAGGCTGAACCCGTTAGGACGGAAACTGTTGCACGTGAGAAATATACGATTACAGGGAAAGTAATTGAAGATAGTGGAGAGCCGATAATCGGAGCTAATGTCATCGTGAAAGGTACAACTAACGGTATGATGACTGATATGGACGGTAATTTCCATCTGGAAGTTACAGACAAGAAAGTGACTCTGATGGTTTCTTATATCGGTTATACGTCACAGGAGGTAGTTGCAACTCCAGGCAAGCCGATGAGCATAATCCTGAAAGTGGATAATAACTTGTTGGATGAAGTGATTGTAACGGGATATGGTACTTTCAAGAAATCGGCTTATGCAGGTTCTGCCAGTATCGTAAAGACAGATGCTGTGAAAGATGTGCCTAATGTATCTTTCCAACAGATGTTGGAGGGGGCGGCTCCCGGTGTCAGCGTAAATACCGGTTCGGGTATACCGGGTTCGTCAACGTCCATCCGTATCCGTGGTATGGGTTCGTTCAATGCCTCCAATTCTCCGCTGTATGTAGTGGATGGTGTTCCCGTATTGTCGGGTAATATTGGTGCATCTGGTAGTGATTCCGGTTTGGATGTAATGTCTACCTTGAATACATCGGATATTGAAAGCATCACTGTTATCAAGGATGCCGCTGCTGCTTCACTTTATGGTTCACGTGCAGCGAATGGCGTTGTCATTATTACTACGAAACAAGGAAAAGCAGGTAAACCGGTCTTTAAATTGAAATCGGATTGGGGATTCTCTAATTTTGCCATGCCTTTCCGCGAATTGATGGGCGGACAGGAACGTCGTAACCTGATCCATGAGGGGCTTCGAAATTATGCTTTAACTTATAGCGGTAAGACCGATGATGAGGTGGGACTTCATCAGGGGATGACCGAGAATGAAGCATGGGCTTATGCCGATTCGAATATTGACCAGTATGCACCGATCCCTTGGTGTGGTTTTGTAAATTGGGATGATTATCTGTTCCGTAACGGTAGCCACCAGAATTACGAGTTTTCAGCTTCCGGCGGACAGGAAAAGATTAAATACTATACGTCCATCGGCTATATGAAGCAGGATGGTGTTACGATAAACTCCGGTCTGGAACGTATTTCTGCACGTTTGAATGTAGACTATCAAATGGCTAAATGGATGAATATCGGTGCAAAGATACAGTTCTCCAAAGTGAATCAGGATACTTATTCGGAAGGGACATCGTATACTTCTCCAATTTACGGTACGCGTAATGGAGCCACACCGTCTGACCCTATATGGAATGAAGACGGCACCTGGAACCGTGCATTAATCAAATTGGATGACCGTAATCCGATGTTATCAAATTCTTATAATTTTAAGAGAGAATATGCGACTCGTTCTTTCAATACCGTATATGCATCATTCGATATTTGGAAAGGAATCAAGTTTGCGTCTACATTCAGCTATGATTTTGTGATGAACAAGTCTCGTGCATGGAAAGACCCGCGTACCAGTGACGGTGACGATGATAACGGGCGTTTCAGCAAAGATTATAATGATATTACCAATATGACATGGTCTAATATTCTGACTTATCAGACAAAGATCAAGAAAAAACACAATCTGGACCTTTTGGTTGGTTATGAAATCAACAGTAAGGAGTCGGATGGACTGGGAACTACTATCTCTAATTTTGCACGCTGGGATAAGCCGGAAGTCAACAATGGTGTAGTGTATCAGAGTATGGGAGGTTCTAACAGTACGACGCGTATTGTCTCTTATATTACACGTGCCAACTATGATTATGACAACAAATACTATCTGGGAGCGAGTTGGAGAACAGACGGAAGTTCGCGATTGGCAAGAGAGAATCGTTGGGGAAATTTCTGGTCATTGTCCGGTGCATGGAGAGTGAGTAGCGAGAGTTTTATGAAACCTCTTCAGAACTGGTTAAGTGACTTGAAACTTAGAGTTTCTTACGGTGTGAACGGAACTCTGCCGTCTTCTTATTATGGATATATGGGATTGAGCAGTCTGACTAGTAATTATAACGATAATCCGGGTATCACGCAGTCGCAACTGGAAAACAAGGAACTGACTTGGGAAACCAACTACAACTTCAACTCCGGTATCGACTTGGGATTCTTCGACAACAGACTGAATGTTACATTTGAATATTACGTTCGTACAACGAAAAATCTGCTTTACAGCCGGCCATTATCTCTTGCAACAGGTTTCTCAAGTTATCTTGCCAACATAGGCAAATTACAAAACAAGGGATATGAATTGGAAATTCGTTCAACTAATATCGAGACAAAAGATTTTCGTTGGAGCACTAGTTTGAATCTGGGACATAATGCCAATAAAATCCTGAAGTTGGACGGAGATTTGAAACAAGTAACCAGCGGAACATCTATTCATAAGGTAGGTTTGCCCTATTCTACCTATTATATGATTGAATTTGCAGGCATCGACCCGGTAGACGGTGAACCGATGTTCTATAAGAATACGACGGATGAAAACGGAAATCTGAACAAAGAAACTACTAAAGATCCGCGTAGTGCGGAAAAAGTGATACTGCAATGTGCCGATCCTACTATCACCGGTGGACTGGGTAACAGCATCTCTTATAAGTGGTTTGATCTGAATTTTAACGTGAATTTCTCTTTTGGGGCATGGAACTATGACGGCGCGGCAGGCAAACTGGAACACGGTGGCGACGGAACGCTGAATATTCCTATTTATTACCGGAAACGTTGGCAGAAGGAGGGTGATGAAACGAGTATTGAACGTTTTGTAGTCGGTAGATCAATTTCCATGACCGATTATGCTACCACACGTCGTTTATACAGTGGAGATTATGTTCGTCTGAAGAATCTGACTTTCGGCTTTACACTGCCGAAGACATGGACCCGGAAAGTGGGTATAGACAATATACGTCTGTATGCATCGGGCAATAACCTGTTAACTTGGGCGGCATACGATTATATTGACCCCGAATCGGGTTCATCACCTAGTTGGGATACTCCTCCGATGAGAACTTATACATTCGGTTTGGAAGTGAAATTCTAAGTGCATTAATCTATAAATGAATAAGTATGAAAAAGATAAAATATATAGCTTTAGGTGCCTTTGCAACCTTATTGAGTAGTTGCGGAAATGATTGGTTGGATTTGCAATCTTCCACAGCTATAGAAACTGATGGTTCATTGACCGAATTAAGAGATTTTGAATTTGTGCTGAATGGTGCATACAGCAGTATGCAGTCATCCAGTTATTATGGAGCAGATATGTTCTGTTATGGTGATTTGAGGGGAGATGACATGAAATCTTATAAGTCTTCCAGCACCAATGTCAGTTTCTATACATTCAAGTACAATAAGACGAATGGACCTAGTGGTTTCTGGGGGATGTACTACGGTATTGGTAAGAACCTGAACATTTTATTCCGGGATATTGAAAAGATAAAGCTTGTTCCCGATCGGGAAATTACAACTCCGAAACTGGAGAAGCTGACAGAGCAGGAGTATTATAATGACTTGAAAGGAGAGGCTTTGGCAATACGTGCCTTGTTGCTGTTCGATATGACACGTATTTACGGGTATCCTTATCTGAAAGATAACGGGGCATCACTGGCTGTGCCCATTATTGATAAAGTGGTAGAAGATAAGAATATCAAACCTTCCCGCAATACGACCGCCCAATGTTATAAGGCCATCACAGACGACCTGACAGATGCGGTGAAGCTGCTTCGTCCGGTAAAGAAAGAGGGTAAGATCAATAAATGGGGGGCAATGACATTATTAAGCCGGGTTTATCTCTATATGGGGAATGACAAAGAGGCATACGATGTGGCTGCCGAAGCTATCAAAGGTGCGGAAAAACAAGGCTATAAGTTGTGGACCAATGATGAATATGCCAAGATATGGGCTACTCCGTTCAATAGTGAACTGTTGTTCGAAATTGTGAATCTGACAACTGATAGTCCGGGAAAATCATCCATCGGTTATCTTAGCACCAAATATAATCTGATAGCTACCGAAAAGTATTGGAAAGACTACATGAAAGACAATTCCGATGATGTTCGTAGTCAGATGGTGTCTACGGCAAGTAGCAGTAAACCTTATTGCTTGAAATATCCGGCACAAGGTTCTAAATCGTATGAAGATGCCAATATCCCGGTTTTCCGTCTGTCGGAACTCTATCTGAATGCGGCTGAAGCTGCGATTAAGAGGAATGATATACCTAATACGCGCAAGTATCTGAAACCTATTTATGCACGTACGGGTAAGGATCTGGATGCTGTGGCGGATGAAGGTATAAATCTGGATCTGGTGCTTGAACAGCGCCGCATTGAATTTTGGGGAGAGGGACAACGTTTCTTTGATTTACTTAGAAATAACAAGAAAGTGATACGTGAAGATTATTTGAGCGAAGTTCCCAATGAAGCAGTAGAGTTTGATTGGAGTTATTATAAAATCGTTCTTCCTGTTCCTAACCACGAAATGGAGTACAATGAAAATATGGTTCAGAATCCGGAATATGAATTGCATTAATTAACGCATTAACGTATAGAAATTATGAAAAAGATATATAGCATCTATTTCCTTTTGGGTTTGTTCATCACGGCCTTTTATTCGTGCGGGGAAGATCTGACTCCCGTGGGACCGGATATAGCTGAAATCACTCATTTCCGTAATGATGGTCCTTACCTTTTCTATGAAAACGGTAGACTTAAAATTCTGGAAGTGACTAAAGATAATGCATTGAACATTCGTGAAGAATCCGGATTACCGGCCGGATTGAAACTGGATGTGTATTCGGATGATAATCAGCTCCTTTTTCAGGTACCCATTAATAAGATTGAGAATTTTGAACGTCCGGCATGGGAAAACCGTACCGAGTATGCTAAAACATTTGCCGTATCCGACCTTCACGGGCGTTTCGACTTGTTTGCCGCTATTCTGAAAACAGGGGAAGTGATTAATGATAAATATGAATGGATATATGGCAGTAACCATTTGGTGATTGATGGTGATATTTTCGATCGTGGAGCAGACGTACTTCCTATTTTATGGCTCATATACAAATTGGAATTTGAGGCGAAAACTGTTGGCGGCAGAGTGACAACCATCTTGGGGGATCACGAAGAAATGATAATGCGTGATAACTTGAAATATACGTATGCCAAGTACAACACTCTTTCGCAAAGAGCGATGAACATGACCTATGGAAAAATGTGGGGACTGACGAATGTGATGGGTAACTGGCTGTGTTCTAAAAACACCATTCAGATTGTAGGTGAAAACCTTTATGTTCATGCAGGATTGAGTAAGGTGTTTATGGAACGCGAAGAGACAATTCCCGAAATCAATGAACTGGTGAGCAAGAGCATTTACCTTTCAAAAGAGGAACGGAAAAAACAATATCCGGATATTGCCGATTTCCTTTATAGTGATAGTTATAACGGTCCGTTGTGGTATCGTGGAATGGTTAAGACTGGCAGTGAGTACAGTCCGATAAAGGAAGCGGATGTAGATAAACTTCTGGCTCAATATGATGTCAAACGTATTATTATCGGTCATACGGAAAATAGTCGTGTGAAGTATACCTATAATAAAAAGGTATATGATATTTGTGTTAATCATCCCAAGGCTTTTGAAAAAGAGACTCGTGCCGTGGTTATTGAAGGAGATGATATTAAAGCCATCAATGACGAAGGAGAATTAGTAACGATTAAAAAATAAATTTCAAGAAAGAAAAGAATATGAGCACTCGTTTTTTGAGATTATTTCTTTCTACTCTTGTTCTCGTTTTAATAAGTTCCGGCATTCAGGCCGGAACTTATCATTCAGGAGATAAGAAGAAAGAGAAAAAAGAGAAATTGTCTGGTGACGGACCCTATATACTCTATCAGGCAGACGGTAGTACACGGGTTATTAATGTCAATAAGAAAGGACGGATTACAGACAAGACTTATGCGACATTACCTAAAGATTTCAGTTTCCGTGTGACGGATCATGAGGGACGGTATCCATTTGATGTAAAACTCCATCCATTGAAAAGACCGGAGTGGCAATATACCCGTCCGGAAAAAGTTTTTGTGATGTCCGATCCTCATGGGCGGCTGGATTGTGTGATTAGTCTGTTACAAGGAAATGGAGTGATTAATGATAACTATCAATGGAATTTCGGTAGCAATCATTTGGTGATTATCGGAGATGTTTTCGACCGTGGCAAGGATGTACTGCAGATCTTCTGGCTGTTCTATAAATTAGAAGACGAAGCGGTTAAAGCGGGAGGTCATGTCTCTTTCCTTTTGGGAAACCATGAGGCTTTGGTGTTGTCTAACGATCTTCGCTATACAAAAGATAAATATAAACTGCTGGCAGAAAAACTGGGAGTGGAATATCCTTCATTATTCGGCACAAATACCGAATTGGGCCGTTGGCTTGCAACACGTAATACAATGCAAATCATTGGAACCGATTTATATGTACATGCCGGATTAGGAAAATTATTCTATGATAAGGACTTGAATATCCCCACTGTGAACGAGGAAATGAGCCGGGCACTTTTCATGAGCAAAAAAGAGCGTAAGGCACTTTCTCCATTGACTGATTTTCTGTATGGCAATGACGGTCCGATCTGGTATCGCGGCCTGGTGAGAGAAGATCCCAAGTATAAGCCGTTGGTACAGGACTCTTTACAAATGATGTTGGATCGTTATATGGTAAAACATATCCTTGTGGGGCACACTATCTTCAAGGATATTTCAACCTTTTATAATGGTAAAGTCATCGCTGTCAATGTTGACAATAAGGAGAATCGGAAGAAAAAGCGTGGACGGGCTGTATTGATAGACAATGGAGTTTATTACGTCGTTGGTGACGACGGTGTTCAGAGAAAACTATAATGAGTTTAACTAGAACTAGCCCCCTATCCATCTTCAAAAGACGAATAGAGGGCAGTCACCATGACGAGAAAAAAGTCGAAGTCTATTGCTTTGTTTCGTTATTTTGTTTCAGAAGAAATTCATCAATTGCTTTTTTAAGCTGGTCTTTGGGCATAGCTCCCTGCATGATTCTAGGTTCCTCTTTCATTGGAATCATCAATAGGGTAGGGATGCTGCGGATACCGAATGCCGCTGCCAGATCTTGTTCTTTGTCCACATCAATCTGGTAGATATCTACTTTACCGCTATATTCTTTGCTAAGTTCTTCCAGAATCGGGTGCATCACCTTACATGACCGCACCAGGTAGCATAGAAATCTACGATAGCAGGACGGCTGCCCTCAAATTTCCAATCGTTCGGATTGGCTTCATAATTATATACTTTCTTTAAAAAATCGGCTTTATTTAATGCTACTACTTCCATTTTATTATCCTCCTTTGTTGATTCATTACTCTTTTTATTTTTTCCGCTGTTGCCTGCACAAGCTGTGGTTGCCAATATAACGGCAAAGGCACTCAATAAACCTTTCATTAGTTTCATATACTATTCTTTCTTTTTGTTTTCTATGTTGCAAAGATAGGGGATATAAAGGGAGTAAAAAATAGCAATTTGACAGAAACTCTTGGCAAAACTTCCCTCGGATAGTTACCGAACGCTAAAATTTGTCTATTATTCTTTGGAGAAAATAAAAATAAGCACTACTTTTGCCGCGATAAAATGAGTATTCACCCTTTAAAAACAGATGGAAAGGGTATTAATTATGTTGGAGCTATAATATTTTCAAATTAGGACTAAGTTGTCTCGTCGGGAGGATGAGACTTTGCAACTTATTGTTTTTACACTGAACCTATGGTTCTTATATTGACCGCAATTCTACTAACAAGCGGTAATCGTTGATTAGTCCTGCAATCACTTTTTTATATTTTAAATTAATCACTTCAATGCGGTGGTGAGGTATTTCATATCCATATCCAAAGCATTGGTATCACGTGTATTGCATTGTTGTCTGCCGGTGAGGCCGACAGGGAATGCTGTATGCGAACGAAAAAAGAGTATGGGAATACGATTAAAAGATTTAAGCAAACTGGGATACCGGGATAATGTTGCCCGTAGTCTGGTAGTGGACATTGTGAGCAAACATTGCAAATACGACACTAAAGAACAGATTGAAATGACATTGAGCGATATACTCGAGCATCCCGAATTTTACAAAAATAATGAAATTTGGAATAAGCTGGCCGAACGCCTTTCGCCTACTATCATAGCGAAAGAGTTTATAGCTTATGATTTATTGGATGAGCCGTTGATGTATAAAACCTATGGAGGTAAATTTATCGAAACGCTTGCCAAACAACAGATGAACCTGGCTATGCGCTTACCTGTAACGGTGGCCGGAGCATTGATGCCTGACGCTCATGCCGGATACGGGTTACCTATCGGTGGAGTGCTTGCTACGGATAATGTAGTGATTCCGTATGCCGTAGGCGTTGATATCGGTTGTCGGATGAGCCTGACGGTATTTGATGCCAGCGCTGACTTCCTGAAACGATATACCTATCAGATGAAAGAAGCCTTGAAAGATTTCACTTATTTCGGTATGGATGGCGGATTGGGTTTTGAGCAAGAACATGAGGTGTTGGATAGGGAAGAATTCCGTTTGACGCCTTTGTTGAGAGATTTGCATGGAAAGGCAGTACGTCAACTGGGGAGTTCCGGTGGTGGCAATCATTTTGTGGAGTTCGGCGAGATCGCTCTGCAAGAAAATAACGTGTTGAATCTTCCAGAAGGAAATTATCTGGCATTGTTGTCACATTCCGGTTCACGAGGATTGGGAGCTGCCATTGCCAAATATTACAGCCTGTTGGCACGTGAAGTGTGCAGGCTTCCCCGTGAAGCACAGCATTTTGCCTGGCTGGATTTAAACACTGAAGCGGGGCAGGAGTATTGGATGAGTATGAATCTGGCAGGCGATTATGCCCGTGCCTGTCATGAACGGATTCATTTGAATTTGGCGAAAGCATTAGGGTTGAAGCCGCTCGCTAATGTCAACAACCATCATAACTTCGCTTGGAGAGAGGAAATAGCACCGGGGCGTATGGCAATCGTGCATCGCAAAGGAGCTACTCCGGCACAGAAAGGACAAGCGGGATTGATTCCCGGTAGCATGGCTACTGCAGGTTATCTGGTTTGTGGCAAAGGGATGGAAGCTGCTTTAAATTCGGCTTCTCATGGAGGCGGCAGGGCGATGTCCCGCCAGAAGGCAAAAGATAGTTTTACGCAATCGGCTTTGAAGAAGCTACTGTCGCAGGCGGGAGTGACTTTGATTGGTGGGAGCGTGGAAGAAATGCCACTGGCATATAAGGACATTGACAGAGTGATGTATATGCAGGAGACACTGGTAGAAGTGCAAGGTAAATTTATGCCTCGAATCGTTCGAATGAATAAGGAGTGATGCGATGAAAGAAATTAGTATTTAATTAAAAGAAGAAAATGATATCAGAGAAATATGGTCGCACTTATCACTATCCGTTCTCTCCCGGAACGACTAGTGACGACCGGATTAACCATACGTATTGGGAGGACATCCAACGGATTCGGACATTGGTGCATACCGAGAAGCTGGATGGAGAGAATAATTGTTTAAGTCAGTGGGGCGTTTTCGCCCGTTCGCATGCTGCTCCCACTACTTCACCCTGGACGAGGCAACTGCGTGAGCGTTGGGAATTGATAAAGAATGATTTGGGTGATATAGAAATCTTTGGAGAGAATCTATATGCTGTGCATTCCATAGAATATCAGCGATTAGAAACGCATTTTTATGTCTTTGCAGCCCGTTGTATGGATCAGTGGCTGTCATGGGAAGAAGTAAAGTTTTATGCAGCTTTATTTGACCTTCCTACTGTTCCGGAGTTGAAGATAGAGCCTGTTTCCGGTTTGACACCAGAACTTTTGAAACAGGAAATTATCCGTATGTCACAAGAACCGGCTATTTTCGGCTCTTGTGATCCGTGGACGAAAGAGGTTTGTACCCGTGAGGGAGTAGTCAGCCGCAATGTCGGAGAATATCCGGTAAGCGAATTTGCACATAATGTATTTAAGTATGTGCGGAAAGGACATGTTAAAACAGATGAGCATTGGACACGTAACTGGAAGCGTGCCCCGCTTGTTTGGGAATTTAATAATGAAAAGGAGGAATAAAGATGAATTGGAAATTGGTAGAAGATAAATCGTGGTGCTCACTCGAACAACAGTTCGAGTGGGTGCGCGAAATGAATACTGTTCAGCAGGATATTCGTTATCATGCCGAGGGAAGTGTAGCCGAACATACCCGTATGGTGTTGGAGGCATTGCAGCAGTCTTCCGCTTATCATTCTCTTTCTACTTTGGAGAAAGAAATCATTTGGACATCTGCCTTGTTGCATGATGTTGAAAAACGTTCAACTTCCGTGGATGAAGGAGAGGGGCGGGTATCTGCTAAAGGACATGCCAGAAAAGGAGAGTACACTGTCCGCACTATTTTATACCGGGATTGTCCTGCTCCATTCCATATCCGGGAACAGATTGCATCTTTAGTCCGGTACCATGGATTACCTGTTTGGCTGATGGAGAAGCCTGACTCTGTGAAGAAACTCTGTGAAGCTTCTTTACGGGTAGATACTTTATTACTAAAGATGTTGGCCGACGCTGATATCAGAGGACGCATTTGTGAAGATAAGAATGAACTGCTGGAAGCACTGGAACTGTTTGAGATTTTCTGCCGTGAACAGGATTGTTGGAAGAAACCAAGAGAATTTGCCACTGATTATGCACGTTTTCATTACTTCCATACTGAAGACAGTTATATTGATTATGTCCCTCACGAACAGTTTAAATGTGAAGTGACGATGTTGTCAGGACTTCCGGGAATGGGGAAGGATTATTATATTCAATCTGCTGGCATAGATGTTCCTGTGGTGAGTTTGGACGTCATTCGTCGAAAACACAAATTGAGTCCTACGGATAAGTCTGCGAATGGATGGGTAGTGCAAACAGCGAAAGAGGAAGCCAGAACGTATCTCCGCAAAGGTCAGGACTTTGTTTGGAATGCTACTAACATAACTCGTCAGATGCGTGCCCAATTGATTGGTTTGTTTGTTGATTATGGTGCAAAAGTAAAGATAGTCTATCTGGAACAACCATACCACATTTGGCGTCAACAAAATAAAAGCAGGGAATATGCACTTCCTGAATCTGTTTTAGATAAAATGTTGGATAAACTGGAGGTTCCTCAACTGGCGGAAGCGCATGAAGTCGTATATCATGTGGTATAAGCGACGTGAAAAGTTGATAAAGGTGATTCTAGAGCCACTCATTTGATGATGAGAAATAGAATTGTTATTTGTTAGAAGAATTATTGTGTATCAGAATTATATCTGTTATATTTGAGAATATTATGATGGTTGTAATTCTGATATCATGGAACACATAGTTAAAACTTATATTTTACTTTTATTCTCTTTATTAGTATCTTCTATAGGATATGCACAAGAAGAGAACGATATCATATATATTCAGGAAGGGAAATGGGGCGTTATTTTGTGTGGTGAACGTGGTTATGCTTGGCTGGATAATAAAGGAGATACTATTTTCGGCTTTGGAAAATTACAGGAAATTTCAGCTGATGATGACTTTAATTTGGTCTTGGCTGAAAAAGCCTTGTAGTGAAGAGGCAGGATAAGGTGGGAGTGGTGATGAAGGATGGTGAGCAGCTAATTCCCTGCGAGTATGATTCGATTTCTTCATGGTGGGAATATGGGCCTTCCGCGCATTATGTTGTGAAAGATAAAAAAGTGGGAATTGATTGATTATATCGGTAAAGTATTACTTCCTACAGAATATGATAGTTTGGATTATGTAACTAAAGATGTTGTAATAGTAACTAAGGATAGTAAATATGGAGCTGTTGATATAAATAATAGATTAGTGCTTCCTTTCGAATATGATGATATTAGATTTGATATTGAGGAATGGTGTGCTACAGGTTATGAGTATATTAGATATATTTATGTGCGTAAAGATAAGAGATATTATAAATATGATAGAGAAACACCTATTATGGAAGTGATGCTTTAGAAAAGTATAATAGATAAGATATTTAAAAATTATTTGTAGTTATATTTAACAGTTTCAAGGAAAGATGTGAGAGAGAATAAGTTGAAATCACCCTCACTACGCTAATGCTGTAGTAAAGGTGATTGCTTATTTCTGGCACTTTTCGTACGTTTTCTACCAAGAAGAACCGGTTTATATCAG
>ERZ1504712.599-NODE-599-length-13212-cov-3.726305_pt1 | contig 13212 bp, 10 predicted proteins | sample MGYA00572411_ERZ1504712 | MGnify/ENA primary metagenome ERZ1504712 (study PRJEB39906, sample SAMEA3182091) | gut metagenome | biome: human; feature: gut; material: Stool; isolation source: human stools | place: Canada | collected 2013-03-11 ...
TTTCCGGACTTCGGGACTGTCCGAGCGATGTCGGTCGGGAAAACGAAGAATGAAGCCCGGTAAATTTTGCAAGTCCCGCAGGATTTGTTAAATTTGCGCGATTGTATGTCGAAAATCCGTTTCCATATTTTGCTTGCTGCGTTGCTGGTTGTTACCGGCTGCGGCGAGGATGACAAGGTTCTTCCCGAACAGCAGCAGCAGTTCGAGAGTTTCCTTTCCGGTAGCCACCAGCCCCGTCTGGTGACCGAGCAGGAGGCTATGAGTTCGGATGAAGACCTCGATTTTTACTCCACGTTCGGGCGCTGGTCGTATCGATATATTTACCATTATTACGATTCGGAACGTCAGACGCGTCCTGAAGCGGAGATCGGCGATGAGGTGGATCTTGTTTTCTGGGTCTATCTGTTCGAGAATCGGGCAATCACTGCGAGTACGATGCCGATCTACACCAACGACAGAAAGTGGGCCGAAAAACTTCAGGAGCAGGGACTCGATACGAAATACTGGAGTTTCGAACCCCGTCCCGTCCGTGTGGGCGGCGGTTCTTTCGTCGAAGGGGTCGAATTGTCGCTGCCGGGCTGCCGCGAGAAAGATACGGTCGAAGTATATATGACATACAATATGGCTTACGGCGATGCGCTGATCAATTTCATTCCGGAGCAGAGTCCGATCGCCGTTTTTTATACGATTGATTCGGTTCGTAAATAAGAAAACAATGAATAGTATGGGACGTTGGTTGCCTGCGATACTCCTTTTCGGTCTGACGACGCTCTGCTCCTGCGCTGAGGAGCCTGACAATGCTTATCCGGGGAATACCCAGAACAAAGCTCTGAAAGCCTGGATGACGCAGAATCGTCCCGATCTGCTGGAGAATTACCAGGAGGAAGGGGAGTATTACGTGGATGTCATTTCGCTGGGCGATCTGGCGGACAGTGCGATTCTGGAGACGGAGAGCTGGGTGTGGTACGATATCACGGGGCGGGATTTGCAGGGGAATATCAGTGTGGCCCGGGATTCCGTTTATGCGCTTCAGCAGGGAACTTTTACTCCTTATACACATTACGTTCCTTACTATCAGTTCTACGGTGAGCTGGCGAGCGGAACTTTCAAGGAGGGGACTTATCTGGCTATGCGGAACCCGTTGAAGCTGGGTGAAACGTATGCCGCGCAGAAGGGATTTCCCCGTGAGGTCGAATTGCGCGTGGGGGCCGAGGTCGTGCTGTATATGCCTGCGACGATCATATCCACCGAAGCCAATGGCGACGGAGGTTACGAGGGGCAGTATGCATTGAGTGCCAACCACCCGATGATCGCCCGGATCAAGCTGGTCGGAAGATCGAGTCAGCCGATTGAAACGGAGAGCGTCGCGGTCGATGATTTTGCGGCGGCGAACGGCGGACTGGACCCGACGGCTCCTCCGCAGGACGACGATTCCGAAACGGCTTCGGTCAAAGCCGGAGAGCCGGCCTCGTCGTATCGTTGGAAAATCGCCACGTCGGAGGCGCCTCAAATCTATGTGAACGAGAGTTTCAATCCTGCGGACGATGCGACCGGACTTTTCACCTATTCGAATGTTTATGTGGGATCGCAGCAGAAGGCGGACGAGATCGATCGTAAGATCAACAAGGCTTTGGTCGAGCGCTTCGGTACGGACGAACCGGGCGAACTGATCGATCCCGAGAAGAATGTCCGGGTCTGGTACATCGCCCGATTCCTGGACGGGTTCGTACAGAGTACCAATATCGACGAGGTGAAACGAATCGTTTACGGCGAGGTGGAATCCACCGGTACGTACATGAGCTACACTCCTTCGCTGAATAAGGACAAACAGATTCTGGCCTGGTATTACGCCTTGCCGCACTTCCGCTACGGAAGCTGGGGCGCTTTGCTGACCGTTTCGAGCAATGCGTACGGTGTGGTCGGCATTACCGGGACAACCCAGACCAGTTCTTCTACGAATTACGCCGCTACGTACGCTATGATGAATTATTACGGCATGATGAACAATTACTACGGTAATAATTACATGGGCAACTATTACGACGATTATTATGGCAGCTATATGAACGGTCTTTACGGCGGTTCGGTCTATAATCCTTACTACGTGGACAACTCCACATCGACCAGTACGACGATCACCGAGGTTTTGCCCTATACGCCGCTGTTGATCGAATTTTATATCGAGCCGGCTCAATAGTCCGTTGCCGGTTTTGTTTTCTGGCCGTCTGCAGGATTCCTGCGGGCGGCTTCGGTTTTTATTCCTTTGGCTGCGGGGCTTTTCATTCCCGACTCATTCCCGGCATTGGATTTGGAACATTTCGATTGTAAGACGGATTCTGTCGGTAAATTGGGTGTAATTGACGATTTTTTCAACTTTTTGTTCCGGAAAATTTTGAAATTATCGGAAAAGGATTTAATTTAGAGGAAAGAAAAAGAGGCCATCTCCGGTCTGCCGACAAATGGGTGCCGAACAGGGTCGGACTTTGTCGGAAGCGGAGAAGACGAAAAATAAATTCAACCTAAATAATTAGCAGTATGATTATCACATTTAATGAGTTGCGTCGTATCAAGGACAGACTGCCCAGCGGCAGCTCGCAACGGATTGCAGACGAATTGGGAATCTCGGTCGATTCGGTTCGTAATTATTTCGGCGGACGGCACCCCGAGGCGAAGGAAGGCGTAGGCATTCATATCGAACAAGGGCCCGACGGCGGCGTTGTGACGTTGGACGATACGACGATCCTGGATGCGGCGATGCGTATTCTGAATGAAAAATAGGATCGGAATCCCCGATTATGGCACCCCGGCTCCAGAGGCCGGGGTTTTCTGTTGCATTCCGTATCGTCGTGCGGATCGGGGGCAGGCAGGCTGCGGAATGACAGCGATGTCCGAAAGGGAGTTTCGGGCTGCCATTGTGACAGTCGGAATGTCAGTCCTTCCGGCGGTTTGTCAGATTTTACGCTCCGGAAAAGCAGGATGGTGCGAAAAGAACATTTGGTACAACCTTTGTTCACTAAACGATCGTCCGCACGGCAGCGGCAGGGCTGTGGAAGCGGAGCTGAAAAAGAAATTATTAAACTATAAAGCAACGATATTATGGCAAAGATTATTGGTATTGATTTAGGTACGACGAACTCTTGCGTCGCAGTGATGGAAGGTAACGAACCCATCGTAATTCCTAATTCCGAAGGGCATCGTACGACTCCTTCGATCGTCGCATTCACCGACAATGGAGAACGTAAAGTGGGAGATCCGGCTAAACGTCAGGCAATTACTAATCCTAAACGTACGATTTTCTCGATCAAACGTTTCATGGGCGAGACCTACGATCAGGTACAGTCGGAGATCGAGCGTGCTCCTTATAAGGTAGTACGCGGCGACAACAATACGCCGCGTGTGGATATCGACGGACGGCAGTACACGCCGCAGGAGATTTCGGCGATCATTCTTCAAAAGATGAAAAAGACGGCCGAGGATTACCTGGGGCAGGAGGTTTCGGAAGCGGTGATTACCGTTCCGGCCTATTTCTCCGACTCGCAGCGTCAGGCCACGAAGGAGGCCGGTGAGATTGCGGGACTGAAAGTGCGTCGTATCATCAACGAGCCGACGGCCGCTGCATTGGCTTACGGTTTGGATAAAAAAGGCAATGACATGAAAGTCGCTGTCTTCGACCTGGGCGGCGGTACGTTCGATATTTCGATCCTGGAGCTGGGCGACGGCGTGTTCGAAGTGAAATCGACCAACGGCGATACGCACCTGGGCGGTGACGATTTCGACCACGTGTTGATCGACTATATGGCCGAGGCATTCAAAGCCGAACACAACGTGGATCTGCGCAAGGACCCGATGGCATTGCAGCGTCTGAAGGAGGCTGCCGAGAAGGCGAAGATCGAATTGTCGTCTTCGACTACGACAGAGATCAACCTTCCGTACATCATGCCGATCGACGGTATTCCGCAGCACCTGGTTATGACGCTTACGCGTGCCAAATTCGAGCAGTTGTGCGATCACCTGATCCACAAGACCATCGAGCCTTGCAAGGTAGCTCTGCGTGATGCCGGGCTCGATGCCAAGCAGATCGACGAGGTGATCCTCGTGGGCGGTTCGACCCGTATTCCCGCGATCCAGAAGGTCGTCGAGGATTTCTTCGGTAAGGTGCCCAGCAAGGGAGTGAACCCCGACGAAGTCGTTGCCATCGGCGCTGCGATCCAGGGCGGTGTCCTGACCGGTGAGGTGAAGGACGTGCTGCTGCTGGATGTCACTCCGCTGTCGCTGGGTATCGAAACCCTGGGCGGTGTGATGACCAAGCTGATCGAGGCCAATACGACGATCCCGACCCGTAAGAGCGAGGTCTTCTCGACGGCGGCCGACAACCAGCCTTCGGTGGAGATCAACGTCTGCCAGGGCGAGCGTCCGCTGGCCCGCGACAACAAGTCGATCGGCCGCTTCCACCTGGACGGTATTCCGGCCGCTCCGCGCGGTGTGCCGCAGATCGAGGTGACCTTCGATATCGACGCCAACGGCATCCTGAACGTATCGGCTAAAGATAAGGGTACGGGTAAGGAGCAGAAGATCCGCATCGAGGCTTCGTCGGGTCTTACCGAGCAGGAGATCCAGCGTATGCGCGACGAAGCCAAGGCTAACGAGGCGAAGGACAAAGAGGAGAAGGAGCGTATCGACAAGATCAACGCCGCCGATTCGAACATCTTCGCTACCGAGAAACAGCTCAAAGAGTACGGCGACAAGTTGCCGGCCGACAAGAAGGCTGCCATCGAAACGGCGCTGGGCAAGTTGAAGGAAGCGCATAAGAACGCTGACGTAGCCGCTATCGATACGGCTTTGGCCGAGCTCAATGCAGCATGGCAGGCTGCTTCGCAGGATATCTATGCCGCGCAACAGCAGCAGGGCGGTGCCCAGCAGGGTGCTCCCCATGCCGATGCAGGAGCCGGTACGAACGGTCAGCAGCAGGGTGGATCCAATCAGCCCGAAGATGTAGAGTTCGAAGAGGTTAAATAAAAAGTTGGAGGGAAGGTTCGGTTTGCGGACTTTCCGGTAGAAGAGCCAGGGTCGGCAGTATGTCGGCCCTGGCTTTTTTGTCTGTAGGGCGGATTGCGGGCTGCGGTTTCGGGGAACAGGTGCTTCGATACCGCTTTTCAGCGCCCTTGTTGCCGGTCGGGACGGTCGGACTCCTTCGGTGTTTTCCCGCGCGTCCGGTGTGCGGTCTTTGCTGTCGGGGTGCCGCCCGGAAATGAAATCGCACTCCTTCGATTTTCGGTTTCAACGGTGAAATCGGATGGTTTCCAGCGTTTTTTTGTCTATTCCTTTTTTGTTTCCCGCAATTTTTTCTATTTTTGTGCGTTTATTGGGATTTCTGAAATCCCGTTTCGGGTAACGGAAAAGAAACAAACAAATTATAACAAACTAATTTATACCCAATGCAAAGTAAAGGCGTAATCAAGTTACTTGCAATCCTGCTGGCGATTGCTTGTATCTACCAGCTCTCCTTCTCACTGAAAGCGAGAAGCGTGGAGAAAAAGGCGGCCGAGTATGCCGCGAAAGTTTCGGAGTCGGATTCGCTCCGTCAGGCGGCGGAGATCTATTACCTGGACTCCGTGCAGAACAGGCCCGTTTATGATCTCGGATTCATTTCATTCACCTACAAGGAGGTCAAGGAGAAGGAGATCAACTTGGGTCTCGACCTGAAGGGCGGTATGAATGTCATGCTCGAGGTGCAGGTGGAGGACGTGCTGAAAGCCCTGGCAGGTGACAGCGCACACGATCCGATGTTCGAGGAGGCCATCGCCCGTGCCAACAAGGCGCTTAAAGAGGGTACCAACAACTACATCGGCGAGTTCGCCAAGGCTTATCGTGAGGTTTCCGGCGGTGCTCCGCTGGCTGCGCTTTTCGTAAGTCCGGATCGTAAGGATATCACGCCGAACAGCTCGGACAGCGAGGTCGAGAAGATCTTGCAGGAGGAAACCGACGCTGCGATCGACGCTTCGTTCAACATCCTGCGCAGTCGTATCGACCATTTCGGCGTTACGCAGCCCAACATCCAGCGCCTGCCCAATTCGCACCGTATTCTGGTCGAGCTGCCGGGCGTGAAGGAGCCGGAGCGCGTACGCAAGCTGTTGCAGGGTACCGCTTCGCTCGAGTTCTGGACGACTTATAATAACACCGAGTTGGTGCGTGCCCTGGAGCAGGCCGATCAGCTTTTGCGCGACGAATTGGCTGCCGGGGCGACCGATGCGGCCGTGGAGGAAACGCTTACTGAGGAGCAGCCGACTGCTGCCGGTACCGAAGATACGACCGAAAGCCTGATCGCAGAGGTGCAGAACAATGCTCCGGCTGCGGAGGAGGCTGCCTCGGCTTCGGGGGCATCCCGCTATACCCGCGAGGAAAATCCGCTCTTCTCGCTGCTCAATCCCTATGATGGCGGAGGCGCTGTCGTGGGTTCCGTAGCCGTTGCCGATACGGCGACCGTTGCCGGCTACCTGCGTATGGATGCCGTGCGCGAGTTGCTGCCTTCGGACGTTCGTTTCGAGTGGGGTATCAAGGGCGAACCGCAGAACAACGGGCGTTTCTCTCTTTATGCGCTCAAGGTCAGCACGCCCGACGGCAAGGCTCCGCTGGACGGCAGCGTGATCGTGGATGCGCGTGAAACCTATGCCGAGCGCGGTGCCGAAGCCAAGGTTTCGATGTCGATGAACTCGGAAGGTATTCAGGACTGGGCGCGTCTGACGGGCGACAATATCGGCCGCTGCATCGCCATCGTGCTCGACGGTTATGTCTATTCCGCTCCGGTCGTTCGCCAGAAGATCGAAGGCGGAAGTTCGGAAATCTCGGGTAACTTCACCATTCAGGAGGCGAAAGACCTCGCCAACGTGCTCAAGTCGGGTAAGGTGCCCGCTCCGGCACGTATTATTCAGGATACCGTCGTAGGTCCGTCGCTGGGGCAGGAGTCGATCAATGCGGGTATTCTTTCGTTTGTACTCGCGTTCGTGCTGGTGCTTCTCTATATGGGCCTCTACTATAAGACAGCCGGCTGGTTGTCCGATATCGCCTTGTTGTGCAACGTATTCCTGCTGCTCGGTGTTCTGGTTTCGTTCGGTGCCGTGCTGACGCTGCCCGGTATCGCGGGTATCGTGCTGACGATGGGTATGGCCGTGGATGCCAACGTGATTATTTACGAACGCATCAAGGAGGAGCTTCGCGGCGGTAAGGGTTTGAGCCTGGCTATCAAGGACGGTTTCTCGAAAGCATACTCCGCGATCATCGACGGTAACCTTACCACGATCATCACCGGTATCGTTCTGTTCATCTTCGGAAACGGTCCGGTGCAGGGTTTCGCCACTACGTTGATTATCGGTATTCTGACCTCGCTCTTCTGTTCGATCTTCATTACCCGCCTGCTGATCGAGGGCGTAGTCAATAAATGGGGAAAGATCTCCTTCTCGCGCAAGTGGTCGGAGAATCTTATGGGCAACGCTCATTTCGACTTCCTGGGCAAGAGTAAGATCTCCTACATCGTTATGATCGTCGTTTTGGCCGTTTCGTGCGTTTCGTTCGCGGTACGCGGTCTGAACATGGGTGCTGAGTTCACCGGCGGCCGTGCATACGTGATTCGTTTCGACCGCCCGGTACAGGCAGAGGAGGTACGTATGAAGTTGCAGGATGTCTTCTCCGGTTACGAGGATGCCGCTAATGTCAGCTTCGAGGTGAAGCAGTACGGCAATGAGAACCAGATGCGTATCGTGACGCAGTACAAGTACGACGACACTTCGGACGAGGCTACTTCGGAAGTGGATCGGATTCTGTACGACGCGCTGCATGGTCTGTACGGTTATCCCATCACCTTCGAGAATTTCCGCAATACGCAAAACGATATCAACGGTATTCTTACGGCAGACAAGATCGGTCCTTCGATCGCCAAGGATATGACTTGGGGCGCTATTTGGTCGGTGCTCTTCTCGCTGATCGCCATCGGCCTCTACATTTCGCTCCGCTTCAAGAAATGGCAGTATGCGACCGGCGCTACGACCGCGCTGGCATTCAATGCCCTGGTGGTGATCGGCGTCTTCTCGCTCTGCTACGGCTGGCTGCCCTTCAACCTGGAGGTGAACCAGGCCTTCATCGCGGCGATTCTGACGATCATCGGTTATACGATCAACGATACGGTGGTGGTTTTCGACCGTATCCGTGAATATCTGGTGCTCTATCCCAAGCGCGATCTGCGCGAGAACGTGAACAATGCGCTCAATGCGACCCTGTCGCGTACGATCAATACGTCGGGTACGACATTGGTTACTCTGCTCGCCATCCTCTTCTTCGGCGGCGAGACGATTCGCGGGTTTATCTTCGCATTGGCTTTGGGTGTGGTTGTCGGTACGCTTTCGACCCTGTTCGTGGCGACTCCGATCGCTTACGGTCTGATGAAGCGCGAGGGCCTCGGCAAGAAATAAAGGTCCGCTTTTTGAATAAAATAGGCTGCAACGTATTGTTGCGGCCTATTTTATTTTTAACTTTGCCTGACTTAAAAATTGTCTGTCATGGAGCGTTTCGGTTGGCTGCGTCGTTATGTATCTCCGGTCTTTCTGGCTTTGCTCGTCGCGTCGTTCATCCTGTGGTATATCGCCAAGTTGAACTATACCTATACGACCGAGCAGCCCTTCACCGTGAATGTGGACGGCGAGCGTTTCAAAGTTTCCTGTGTGGTGGAAGGAGTCGGTACCAACTTGTTCGGCTATCGAGTCTATATGAGTAAGCGGCTCCGGATTCCCCTGTCGGAGTTGAAATTCCGCTCCGTGAAGGCCGAGGACGGAGAGAAATTCCTGAAGATAGATTCTCTCTCTCTGCACAACGCCATTTCCGTCCGGTTGAGCGATATCAAGGTCATCTCCGTCGGATCGGTTCCCGAAATTCCGGATCCCCGTCAGCAAGAAAAATGATTAAGGTAGGTATAACAGGAGGTATCGGCAGCGGTAAATCGACCGTCTGCCGGCTTTTTGCCGCTTGCGGCGCCCCTGTCTATGATTCCGATACGCAGGCCAAACGCCTTATGGAGGAGGATGGGCCGTTACGGAGGCGGCTCGCCGCACGCTTCGGGGAGGAGGTCTATGCGGGCGGACGTTTGAATCGCAAGTTGCTGGCCGGCCGTGTCTTTTCCGATCCTGCGGAGCTTTCGGCGCTCAACGCGCTGGTGCACCCCGCCGTGATGGAGGATTTCGAACGGTGGTGCGGGCGGCAGTCCGGCGCCGACTATGTGGTTTTGGAGAGCGCCATCCTTTTCGAGGCCGGATTGGAGGGGTATGTGGACCGTACGATCGCGGTCACGGCTCCTATCGACGTGCGTATTGCACGCACCTGCCTGCGTGACGGGGCTTCGGCCGAGGAGGTACGGCGCCGTATCGCGGTCCAGCTCGACGAAGAGGAGTTGCGCCGGCGGGCCGACTATACCCTTGTCAATATAAATCTCGGGGAGCTCGAATACGAGGTTGCCCGTCTGGATAAATTGTTACGCGATGAAAACCGAAAACATTCTGCCTGATTTGACCACGCCGCGCGTTATGGCGATCGTCAATGTCACGCCCGACTCCTTTTTCGCCGGCAGCCGCACACCGGATGCCGAGGCTATCGAACGGCGTGTCCGCGAAGCGGCCGATGCCGGTTGCGATCTGTTCGACGTCGGAGGCTACTCCTCCCGGCTCGGAGCCGCCGAGGTGACGCCCGAGGAGGAGTGGCGTCGTGTGGAAGCGGGGGTGGCCGCCGTGCGGCGGATCGCTCCCACACTGCCCGTTTCGGTCGATACGTTCCGTGCTGAGGTGGCCCGGCGGGTGCTCGAAACATTCGGCCCGGTGATCGTCAATGACATCTCGGCCGGAGAGATGGATCCGGCCATCGTCGATGTGGTCGCCGAGTACGACGTTCCCTATATCGCTATGCACATGCGGGGTACTCCTGCGACGATGCAGGGGATGACCTCTTACCGCGATGTGGTGGAGGAGGTCGTTTCCTATTTCCGGCTCCGTGCCGAGCAGTTGCGTCGCTGCGGCGTGCGTCGGTTGATTTTCGATCCGGGCTTCGGGTTCGCCAAAACCCTCGAACAGAACTACGATCTGCTTCGGGGGCTGCACAACCTTTGCTCGCTGGGCTATCCCGTACTGGCCGGAGTGTCGCGCAAGTCCATGATCTATAAAGTGCTCGATACGACGCCCGACCGGGCGCTCGCCGGGACGATCGCTCTGGGCTGGGAGTGTTTGAGGCAGGGTGCCGCGATCCTGCGGGTGCACGATGTGCAGGAAGCGGTCGATACGGTACGTATTTTCAAAGCATTCCGCCCATGATAAAAGCTACGGATATCCATAAGAGTTACGGTGCGCTGGAGGTGCTCCGGGGAGTATCGCTCGAGGTGTCGCGCGGCGAGGTGGTTTCGATCGTCGGTGCCAGCGGCGCCGGCAAGACGACCTTGCTTCAGATACTGGGTACGCTTTCCAAAGCGGATCGTGGCAGCGTCGAGATCGACGGACAGGATGTTTCATCGCTCGGTGATCGGGCTTTGTCGCGGTTCCGTAACGAGAAGATCGGATTCGTTTTCCAGTTCCACCACCTGCTGCCCGAATTTACGGCTTTCGAGAATGTCTGTATCCCTGGCCTGATCGGACGGCGTCCGAAAGCTGAAGTGGAGCGGCGTGCCGGAGAGCTGCTGGCGCTCGTGGGGCTGACCCAACGCCGCGATCATAAGCCCGGCGAGCTGTCGGGCGGCGAGCAGCAGCGGGTCGCCATTGCCCGGGCGCTGGTGAATTCTCCCGCCGTGCTGTTGGCCGACGAACCTTCGGGCAACCTCGATACCCGCAACAAGGAGGAGGTGCACCGCCTGTTCTTCGACCTGCGCGAACGCTTGGGGCAGACGATCGTGCTGGTGACTCACGACGAGTCGCTGGCTCTCCGGGCCGACCGTCGGATCGTAATGAGCGACGGTCTGATCCTTCCCGAGTGACGGGAGTGACTGTTCTGAAATTAGTAGATTCCATTTACACGATTCTTATGGAGTTCGAACCGCTGCGCGAGTTGCTCGAAACCCTGTACGACCGCTACAACCGGACGGAGTTCATCGCTCCCGATCCGATCAGCGTGCCGCATCGTTTCGAGGGGCGCGAAGACCGTGAAATCGCGGGCTTTCTCTCGGCGACTATCGCCTGGGGCAACCGCCGCGCGATCGTCGGCAATGCCTGCCGGATGATGTCGTATATGGACAACGCCCCTGCGGATTTCGTGAAAAATGCTTCGGAGGAGGAGCTTCGCAAGCTGACAGTCTGCGTGCATCGGACCTTCAACGGCGAGGACCTGATCGCTTATGTACGGGCGCTGCGTTCGCTTTTCCGTCGTTACGGCAGTCTGGGCGAGTTCTTCGAGGGGCGTTATGCGGCCACGGGCTCGATCCCGTCCGTTCTCTCCGATTTTCGCCGCGAGTTTTTCGCCGAGCCGCACCCGATCCGTTCGGAGAAGCACCTTTCGTCGATCGACAAAGGCTCGGCCTGCAAGCGGCTGAATATGTTCCTGCGCTGGATGGTGCGCCGTGACGATCGGGGCGTGGATTTCGGGCTCTGGCGCTCGATCCCCATGTCGGCGCTCTACCTGCCGCTCGACCTTCATTCGGGCAACGTGGCACGAGCTTTGGGATTGCTTGTCCGGCGGCAGAACGACTGGCGGGCCGTCGAGGAGGTTACCGCCGTGCTTCGCACGTTCGACCCGGAGGATCCCGTGCGTTATGATTTCGCGCTGTTCGGCGCCGGTATGGACGGTTTTCTAAAAGGATAGCCATGTTCCGGTTCAAACAGTTTGCCGTGCGGCAGGATCGCTGCCCGATGAAGGTCGGAACCGACGGGGTGCTGCTCGGTGCCTGGGCCGAAGTACGTCCCGGGGACCGGCGGATGCTCGACGTAGGTACGGGCACGGGCCTGATCGCCCTGATGCTGGCCCAGCGGAGTGCAGCCCGGATTACGGCGGTGGACGTCGATGCGGAGTGCGCGACGCAGGCGGCTGAAAATTTTGCCGCGTCGCCCTGGGCGGACCGTTTGGATGCAGTAGCCGTCGCGGTGCAGCGATACGATCCGGTTGAAAGATTCGATCTGATCGTGTCAAATCCGCCTTATTACGTCGATTCGCTGCTTTCGCCCGATGAAGGGCGCAACACCGCCCGCCATGCGGCGGGATTGCCGTTCGGGGAGCTTGCGGCGGCTGTCGTTCGTCTGCTTGCGCCCGGCGGACGCTTTGCATTGGTGTTGCCGCCCGTCGAGATGCAGCGATTCCGTTCGGCGGCTCTCGGGCGGCTCTATCCCGTTCGCTGGACGGAGGTTTATTCTACGCCCCGGCGCGGGGTGCGGCGTATCCTTGCGGAGTTCTGCACGACGCCCGTACCGCCGCCGGAACCTTCGCGGCTCGTGATCGAACTCGGCGGCTCGGACTCCTATACGGAGGATTACCGCCGTCTGACGGGGGATTTCTACCTTAAATTTTGATTATACGGGCAATTCGTATAAATTTGCATAAATTAAAATTTTCCGTGAATATGAAGAGAATGTTATGGATGCTTCCGCTGCTTTTCGCCGGGATGACGGCTGCGGCCCAGAATCAGGATATGGCCCGATTGGGAACCTATATGGACAACGGCGAGTTCGTGGTCGGCACGGCCGAAACCGTTCTTGCGGCCGATATTACGGTGCGTTGCGAGAAGATCGTCTGCGGTCCCTATGCCCGCTATGCCCAGAAGTTCCTCGGTCTGCGTGCGCCGCTTACCGACAAGACTGTCTATACGGTCGCCGATGCCGCCATTGCGCTGATGCCGGGCGAGCGATACGTGACCGCCGGGGAATTGCCCGCTTCGACCTGTCGGGTGGAGAGTTACGAGGCCCAGGGGGCCGATTTCGCCCGGTTGCAGACCGACCGCCTCGACATGACCGAACCCGATCTGCAAACCGCTGCCCGAAATGCCGCCGCCGCGATTTTTTCGCTGCGTAAACACCGTCTTGACCTGATTAGCGGCGAGGCTGGAGAGAATGTCTTCGGTGCGGGACTTCCTGTGGCGTTGGAGCGTCTCGACCGGCTGGAGCAGGAGTATCTGGAGCTCTTCCTCGGCCGACGTGTAGTGACGACCGAAACCCGCCGTTTCCGCGTGACGCCCGCCGAGGGTAAATTGCAGCAGATCGTCTGCCG
>ERZ1504712.608-NODE-608-length-13007-cov-3.323965_pt1 | contig 13007 bp, 8 predicted proteins | sample MGYA00572411_ERZ1504712 | MGnify/ENA primary metagenome ERZ1504712 (study PRJEB39906, sample SAMEA3182091) | gut metagenome | biome: human; feature: gut; material: Stool; isolation source: human stools | place: Canada | collected 2013-03-11 ...
TTGCATATCACTAAATCTTTGCCCTGTCCAGCATTGCAATACAAAAACATCCCTTGCTTTTTCTTCCAAGCCGTTAAGTTCCAATGCATATATTCTATTTACTTCCTCATCTGTCAAATATATTCCATTATTATCACCTTCTCTGTTTCTAGGCTTCTTATACTGGTTCAACTTTGCAGCAGAAATATCTATCAAACCGTATGGCTCTGCTCGCTTGATAATTGAAATTAAAGCTGTTACTTTATTTCCAACTGTACTTGTTTTGGTAGTTTTCCCTTTTCCTACTGGTCTATTAAACAGATAAGTCTCATAATCTTTAATTAAAGCCAAATTTATATCTGCAAACGTTATACCCTCTCTACCTGTTTTCTTAAGAAATTCTTCAAATACTTTCAAATGCCCCAAATAAATAGCCAAAGTATTCCTCTGTCCCTCTGATGTTATAGACTTATCTTGTCCAATAGCCTTACGCAACCATTGAATTGGCCTTTGTAGTTCTTCTTGCTTCATTATTTTATCCTTGTAAATATATTTCCTTAGTAAAAATAAGCTATTATCAATCTCATTTGGATGAGTTTATTTATTTCATCGTTTACTATTGCGTTATTTATATTATCCAATTCTGTTAACCGTGGGCTTAGATATGCTTCCTGTTTTTTAGTATTCCATTGGTCAGGATATACCTTAACTCCAGTTGATAACTTTACCTGTTTTTTATCTATTCGACATACCAAATAAATATTAGTGGGTTTGTCACTTTTCGGCTTCCTCAAATTAAAACTAGCTTTGACTTCATTAAAAAAAATCTGCCCTATCATAATCGGTTCTTTAAAATGGTTCTTTTTTATTGTTCTTCACTTTGGTTCTTTTAGGGCTGAAAAGTGACATATTGATAACCAAACCATATTTATAAGTTACTGATAACAAATAATTGTTACTTCCTTTTGAATGTGCAGGAAAAAAACTAATTTTACATCGAATTAACAAGATTGAATATGGACGACTTTTTTACATCAGAGGAAAAAAAGGAGCTTTTTTCACTCTACCGGCATTTGTTGCAATCTGCAGGAGATAGCATTTCCTGGAAGGATTGCCTAAAGTTAAAGAGACATCTTATCAAAGCGGCCCAGTGTAACGGTCTGCAACGCAATAACTTCGGGATGAATCCCGTCATCAGAGATTTACAAACGGCAGTGATCGTTGCCGAGGAAATCGGTATGAAAGGTTCGTGCCTGATCGGTATCATGTTGCACGAAATCGTGAAGGGGCATGTATTGTCTATCGACGAGGTGAACGCCGAATATGGGGATGACGTAGCAAGTATCATCAAGGGATTGGTGAAAACGAACGAGCTGTATGCGAAGAGTCCGGCTATCGAGTCGGAAAACTTCCGTAATCTGCTGCTTTCTTTTGCGGAGGATATGCGTGTAATCCTGATTATGATTGCGGATCGTGTGAATGTGATGCGCCAAATCAAGGACACGGGCAACGAGGAGGACCGGCTCAAAGTGGCGAACGAGGCTGCTTACCTGTATGCTCCGCTGGCACATAAGCTGGGATTGTACAAGCTGAAATCGGAACTGGAAGATTTGTCTCTCAAATATACGCAGAAGGAAACGTACTATTTTATCAAGGATAAGCTGAACGAGACGAAGGCGTCCCGCGACAAGTATATCGCTGCTTTTATCGAACCGATCCAGAGGAAGGTGTCGGAAGCAGGATTGAAGTTCGACATCAAGGGGCGTACCAAGTCGATTCATTCGATATGGAACAAGATTCAGAAGCAGAAAACGTCTTTTGAGGGGATTTATGACTTGTTCGCCATCCGTATCATCCTCGATTCGGAGCCGGACCCGGCTAAGGAGAAGCAGGAATGCTGGCAGGTTTATTCGATTGTTACGGATATGTACCAGCCGAACCCGAAGCGTCTGCGCGACTGGCTCTCTATCCCGAAAAGCAATGGTTACGAGTCGTTGCACATCACTGTGATGGGCCCGGAAGGGAAATGGGTGGAAGTGCAGATACGTACCCGCCGCATGGACGAGATCGCGGAACGCGGATTGGCTGCTCACTGGAGATATAAAGGTATCAAGGGTGAAACGGGTCTGGACGAGTGGTTGACTTCTGTGCGGGAGGCGTTGGAGAATGCAGACAACGATTCACTGAAAGTGATGGATCAGTTTAAGATGGATCTCTACGAGGATGAAGTGTTTGTCTTCACGCCCAAGGGGGATTTGTTCAAGCTCGCCAAAGGGGCTACGGTATTGGATTTTGCTTTCCATATCCATAGTAAGTTGGGATGCAAGTGTATCGGCGCGAAAGTGAACGGCAAGAATGTGCAGCTCAAACAGAAACTGAACAGCGGCGACCAAGTGGAGATCATGACTTCAAACACCCAGACGCCGAAGCAGGACTGGCTGAACATCGTGACGACTTCCAAAGCGCGCACCAAGATAAGGCAGGCTCTCAAAGAGATGGTGGCACGCCAGCACGCTTTTGCCAAGGAGACGCTGGAACGGAAATTCAAGAATCGTAAGTTGGAATATGATGAAGCGACCATGATGCGCCTCATCAAGCGTTTGGGCTTCAAGAATGTGACGGAGTTTTATCAGCGGATTGCCGACGGTGGACTGGACGTTAACGAGATTCTGGATAAGTATGTGGAGCAACAGAAGCGGGACAGTGATACGCACGATGAAATTGTGTATCGCAGTGCCGAAGGGTATAACTTGCAGGCTGCGCAACAAGAGGAAACGACGTCTAAGGAAGATGTTCTGGTAATCGATCAGAATCTGAAAGGGTTGGAATTCAAGTTGGCTAAATGTTGTAATCCGATTTACGGGGATGATGTGTTTGGTTTCGTTACGGTAAGCGGTGGTATCAAGATACACCGGGCGGACTGTCCGAATGCCAATCAGATGCGCGAACGTTTCGGTTATCGTATTGTGAAGGCTCGTTGGGCGGGGAAATCGGTAGGTACGCAATATCCTATCACGCTGCGGGTTGTAGGGCATGATGATATTGGTATCGTGACTAATATCACTTCTATTATATCCAAAGAGAATGGTATCACGCTGCGCTCCATCGGTATTGACTCGAACGACGGTTTGTTCTCCGGAACACTGACGGTCATGGTGGGTGATACGGGACGTTTGGAGGCTCTTATCAAGAAATTACGTACTATAAAGGGAGTAAAACAAGTTAGCCGGAATTAATTCCGGCTACTCTCCTATCTTACTTTCTTCTTTATATAATAAGGATAGGTAATCAATGCAAAGAAGAGTAAAGCAATGGATGCTACTATCTGTCCGGTATGTAGCATCTTATCTGTATCCAATTCCATGTAGCAGGCGGTAGCGATTCCCAGGGAAATGCCGATTTCGGTTGCCAGCAGATGGGTGGTGTTGGCTGTTCCGCGTTGGCAATGGTGGGATAGCTTTACGAACATCACCAGAAATTCCGGCAGGATAAAGCCTAAGCCCAGTCCTAAGAGTACGGAGGAAATGCCTATGGAGATGTCTGTATTCAGTAGGGACATGGCTACGATTTCCAATCCGAGTCCTATAATGACCAGTCGCAGTGTTTTCTCTTTCAGGAAAAACAGACGTGCAAAGAACAGGGAAACGATGTATCCGAGGGCTGTTCCTACAAAGAACGGTACGGGGATTCCTGTGTTTCCGAGTACGAAATCGTTTAGGAAAGGGTGTACCATGGGAACCAGCAGTCCCGGAATGAAGGTTATCAGGATCAGATTGATGGCAGGAACCCATCCACGAAGCAATAGGAAGCGGTCGAAGGAATAGAGTTTGGTGACAATCGGCGCACGGAAAGGTACGTAGACTCCTGATAACATGAGGATTCCGACAGCTCCGGTTATGACAGATACAGTGAGCAGGGTTTGGAAGGATTGGCTTTGATAAAGCCATACTCCGAGGATAATGCCTGCGATCATTCCCATACGTGCCATCCAGGAGAAACTGACGTTTCCCGCACTGCGCAGTGTGGAGTTGGTGATGTCGATGGCCAATGTGATGCCGGCTGTTGTGCCTATGCCAAAGGCAAGCCCTTGCACGGTGCCCAACAGAATCAGTTCTGTGAGGTTGGTAACAAAGGCGTATCCGATGGTCGCCACTACCATCAGGGCAGCAGCAAACATACAGACGTACTTACGCTTGTATGCATCTACCAGATAGGCATGGAAAGGACCGATGAGGAACATCCCCAAGGTGAAAAAGAGAAAGATTACTCCTGTCTGTGCAGCCGGCACTCCGAGACGGTCGGCCATCTCTACGGAAAGCACCGGAAATAACACATACAAGGATATAAACAACAGCAAATTAGCTACACATATCCGCATAAAATGAACTGTCCACAATTTAACTGCCATATACTATATTTAATATTGTTCCTTCTCGTTGGGGAAGTAGCAATTCTTCACGTCAGAAACGTAACGGCTGATGGCATCGGTCATCACCGTGTACAAGTCAGCATAACGACGCAAGAAACGCGGACGGAATCCGTTGTTCATGCCAAGCATGTCCTGAATCACCAATACTTGACCGTCTACGTGGCCACCGGCACCGATACCGATAATAGGTATGGTCAGTTCGGATGCTACGCGTTCGGCAAGGGTTGCGGGAATCTTTTCGAGTACAATGGCAAAACAGCCTGCTTCTTCTAATAGATGGGCGTCGCGAATCAGTTTTTCGGCTTCGGCGTCGTCTTTGGCACGCACGGTATAGGTGCCGTATTTATTGATGGATTGAGGCATGAGTCCCAGATGTCCCATTACCGGAATGCCAGCACATACGATGCGTCTCACCGTGTCTATGATTTCTTCACCACCTTCGAGCTTCAAAGCGTCAGCGTGGCTTTCTTTCATGATACGGATGGCAGAAGCAAGTCCTTCCATCTCGTTGCCCTGATAGGATCCGAAAGGCATATCAACCACTACCATCGCACGTTTCACGCCGCGTACCACGGATTTGGCATGATAGATCATTTGGTCGAGTGTGATAGGAAGTGTTGTCACATTACCTGCCATTACATTGGAAGCGGAGTCGCCTACCAGGATTACGTCCATTCCCGCACCGTCTACAATCTGTGCCATTGTGTAATCATAAGCAGTCAGCATAGATATTTTTTCACCTCTCTGTTTCATTTCAACCAGGCGATGAGTAGTCACCTTTCTTGTGTCATCTGATATATAACCAGCCATGTCTTTTTAAATTAAAAATTAATGATTAAAAATTAAAACGACGTCAAGCGCCTTCAAAAATCGCGGCAAAGTTATAACATTTAATTCATAACAGAGAAGGAAATGCAAAAAATCCTTTCAAACACCTCGCTTGGATAGCTGGGGAGGCGGTTGGAAGGATTCTGTGAGGTATAATAAAAGCTCCTTAACAATATAAGGAAGCGATTTATCAAGTGCAATAATGCGTTTCGGATTTATTCTTTCTCTTAACGATGCAGGATCAGGAGCTTGTCGTAGGTCATGCCGGTGAAGTCGTCTATTATATAATGTGCTTTGCCAGTGATGGCTTCACGTGTATTGGTGGTGGCAAGTCCGATCACTGTTGCCCCGGAAGTCATTCCGGCTTGCAGGCCGTGGAAAGAATCTTCAAAGACGTAGGTGTTTTCGGGGGTGGCTTCAAAGATTTCCATCCCGAGCAGGAAGCAGTCGGGAGCCGGTTTGGAACGGGCAAACATCTCTCCGGTCAGGATGCGGTCTACCATTCCTTTAAATTCGGGGTGGGCATTGTAGACGTTAGCCATCTTCTCTTCGTTGGAGCTGGTGACTACGGCTATCTTTGCACCGTTACGGCGAAGATCGGCTATAAAGGCTTCTACTCCGGGGATGTATTCGTAGGACATCTTTTGCTCGTAAACGTAGAGTTCGGCGCTTATTTCAAGCTGGGCTTCGGGTTGGTCCGAGAAATACTTTTCATAGATTTGCAATAATGTCTGTCCCTTAATACGGCGGCCGAAATCTTCTTCATTCAGATATTTCCGTCCCTGCTCGTCCCAGAAGACTGTGTACTGCGTTTCTGTATCCATAATGACACCATCAAAATCGAAGAGTGCCGCAATCGTTTTCGTTGTATTCATATATAAACTTTCTTTTTACCTAAACGTTAAACCTTGTGTATCCGTCGTTGCAAAGTTCCGAATAATCATCGAATCAGGCAAATAATTCGTACCTTTGCAAAGCTAAAAAAAACGTAACATACGTTTTTATCCAACAAAATCTACTAGCGCATGAGCAAGAACGACCCACATATCTTAGGCAAAGAAAGTATCGGCAAATTGCTGTTACAATATTCCATTCCTGCAATTATCGGAATGACGATTACTTCTATCTATAATATTATTGATAGTATCTTCATCGGACATGGTGTAGGCCCAATGGCGATTGCCGGACTAGCCATCAGCTTTCCGCTGATGAATCTGGTGGTGGCTTTCTGTACATTGGTATCGGCGGGCGGTTCTACGCTGGCGTCTATCCGTCTGGGGCAAAAGGACATGAAGGGGGCTACGGAAATCTTGTCACACACGTTGATGCTCTGTATCACTAATTCGTTCTTCTTTGGTATTTTGTCTTTCATCTTCCTGGATGATATATTGGTTTTCTTCGGGGCCAGTAGCGAGACGCTTCCTTATGCGCGGAGCTTTATGCAGGTGATCTTATTGGGTACTCCTATCACTTATACGATGATTGGGTTGAACAACGTGATGCGTGCTACCGGATACCCGAAAAAGGCGATGTTGACTTCGATGGTGACGGTGGTAGCGAACATTATCCTCGCTCCTATCTTTATTTTCCACTTTGAATGGGGAATGAGGGGAGCTGCTACGGCAACGGTGATTTCACAGTTGATCGGTATGGTGTGGGTGGTGAGCCATTTTGTCAAGAAAGACAGTACGGTGCATTTTGAGGGGAATATCTGGAAGATGAAACGGAGGATTGTGGAGAGTATCTTCGCCATCGGTATGTCTCCTTTCCTGATGAATGTGTGTGCGTGTGCCATTGTGATTATCATCAATAACAGTCTGCAAAATTACGGGGGCGATATGGCGATTGGTGCTTATGGGATTATTAACCGTTTGCTGACGCTTTATGTGATGATTGTGTTAGGTCTGACGATGGGTATGCAGCCTATTGTGGGGTATAACTTCGGAGCACAGAAGATAGACCGTGTGAAACAGACATTGCGACTGGGGATTATCTCCGGGGTCGTGATTACCAGTAGCGGGTTTATTATCTGCGAGTTCTTCCCTCATGCCGTATCGGCTCTTTTCACGGATAGCGATGAATTGATTGATTTGGCCGTAGACGGTATCCGGCTGGCTGTATTGATGTTCCCGTTTGTAGGGGCGCAGATTGTGATTGGTAACTTCTTCCAAAGTATCGGGAAGGCTAAAATAAGTATTTTCCTTTCGCTGACGCGACAGTTGCTTTATCTTTTGCCTTGCTTGCTGCTCTTTCCCAACTGGTGGGGATTGGAAGGTATCTGGATTAGTATGCCGGTATCGGATGCATTGGCGTTTATTACGGCGGTTGTCAGTCTGATGATTTACATTAAGAAAGTGTCTAAACAACATCCGGAAACGGTAGCGGAATAAAGCATTAACTGCTTTACTCCGCCTGTTGGTTTTTATTCTTTATTCTGCTTTGATGCTCTTTACGGGGTTTTCATTGGCAACGTGCCAGGCTTTCACTACCACGCAAGCCACGATAACCAATAGTACCAGCAGGGCTATTCCTATAAAAAGTAACAGATCCATATCAATTCGTTCGCTAAACTGTTCCAACCATATTTGGCCTGTAAAATAGGAAGCGGCAGTACCTATCAGCACAGAGATTACGGAGATATTCAGAATGTCGTATATCAATAGTTTCAGGATGCCGGAGGCCTCTGCCCCATTCACTTTGCGTATGGCTATTTCCTTGCTGCGGCGTTGAGTTTCTCCATTCACATAGCCAATCAATCCCGTGATGACAATAAGCAGGATGAAGCAGGACGAAATCCAGACTGCGTTACGGAAACGGTATACGCTCTTATAGCCTTCGCGAATCATGCTGTCTACTGAATTGAAGTTCAGGGCTACATTCGGGAATGTTTTTGCCACACATTCGTTCAAGCGTTTCAGGTTCTCGTCATAGGGTTCTTTTAGACGAACATTGATGGTGTGATTGGCCGATTCTTTATCGGCAATCAATACGATAGGAGACTGACTGGAATAGAAACTTCTATTACGAATATCATCAAACACTCCCACGATGGTACCTTCTACCCCACTCACTGATTTTCCTACGGCACCATCGGTCCATTTCATCAAACGAACGAGTTCTTTATTTACCAATAGATCGCCTTTTTTCTTGATGGTAGTGCCTTCTGTTATTCTGATTCCCATCACATTCGGATAATCATAGTCGCACATATTGAAATTAAGGGTGGCAATGCGTTTGCCGTCGTTACCAATCAATCCACGTGTCCAATATTCTCCCAGTACGCTGTGTGTGGATGCCGATACCCCGTCCACCATCGGTTGGCGGAGCAACTCGTCTTTTACATGTTCTACTGTTTCGCCGGACATCCAGGTTTCGGCTTCTACCAGTCCCGGAATCTTGATTCCCATATCTCCATTCATCAGGTGAGAATATTGTAACAGGGTAACCAGCAATAATCCGAGTACAAAGGAGGTACCCGTGAACTGGACAAATAGTAATGAACGTTTCCATCCTCTTTTTCCATCCGTATAGTGCCGGAATACCTGCGTGACGGGAATACGTGAGAACAGTTTTCCCGGTATGCCTCCTGCCAGGAGGAAAAGGACTACTACAGTGAGCAAGGGTATCCAAATGATGTCCCAGGCAAACAGTGAGGCAAGGCTGGTTCCCAACAGGTCTTCGATCAATTCGCCCATGTTGATTATCAACAGGAAGCTAAACAGGACGGATAGTAGAACCAATACTCCGGTTTCTGCCAGAAACATGCCAAAGATGTTTCCGGAACTGGCTCCACTGCATTTATGCACTCCTACGCTTTTTGCACGACGACTGATAGTGGCTATTGAAATCAACATATAATTCATGATGGCTACAAAAAACACTGAAAAGCCGAGGAAGCCGAATATCATCAAACGTTTCTGGGTATCGGCAGAATCCAGATGGCGTTTCGAAAGAGGAACAACGCTGTATTCCAACTTCCAGTCATCCCATTGCAAGGGGCTGTATTTTGCCATTACTTGTTGAATTTTGCTGTTCACCTTGTCTATATCCGACGCATGACGCAAGCGTGCAAAGGCATAAAAGATATCATTCCCATTCCAACCGTTACCACTCGCATAGCGACCATCGCGGTGGATGGTAATCACAAAGTCACGGGAGAGCATCGAATTTTCGGGTATGTCTTTATAGACGCCGCGAATTGTGAGCTCCAACTGCTTGTCGGCCGAAAGGGTTTTCCCAATAGGGTCTGCGCTACCGAATGTTTCACGGGCAAAATGTTCTGATACAAATATGCTATTCGAGATGATGAGATCTTTCGCGTTCCCTTTTAGTACGGGTATACCCATCGTTTCAAAGAAACAGGTGTCGACCATCATGTAATTTGCTTTTGACAGCAGTTTGTCTTCCTTATAAATATGATAAAACTGGGAAGGAAGTACACAGGTGGCTGATTCTATTTCTTCAGGCATATCCTGCGCCAAGGTAAAAGCTACCGGATCACAGACGGTATAGTCATAATTCATTCCGTCATCACCCTGCACTTCGCCGGTCGTCATATTCTGTGCCGCTATTCTCGCCATTATCAGATTCTCCGCTTCCGGGTAACATTTCTCATAGCTCATCTCAAAAGCTATTTGCGAGAAAAGCAAGATGCCAACTGTTAGTCCTAAAGAAAGGGAGAGCACTCTTACGATATTCAAAGTACGCTCATGCAGTAATGTACGTATGCTATAATAGATTTGTCTCATACTTGCTTCTGATCTGGTTTATGCTATCACACTGGCTACCAGGCTGCCGTCGAACAAATGAACTGTACGATGGGCAAAGGATGCGTCGTGTTGTGAGTGTGTCACCATGATGATGGTTGTTCCTTCTTTATTCAGTTCGGTCAACAGGTTCATCACTTCTGCCCCATTCTTTGAGTCGAGGTTACCGGTCGGCTCATCGGCGAGAATCAGTTTCGGGTTGGTCACTACGGCACGGGCAATGGCGACACGTTGTTGCTGACCACCGGAAAGTTGTTGCGGAAAGTGTTTGGCACGATGGCTGATGTTCATCCGTTTCAGAATGTCTTCTACCATGCGGCGGCGTTCGGATGCTTTAAAGCCCAGGTATGTCAGAGGAAGTTCTACATTCTCGTAAACATTCAGCTCGTCGATCAGGTTAAAGCTCTGGAATACGAATCCGAGTTTGCCCTTACGCACATGGGTACGTTCTTTCTCTTTCAATCCGCCCACTTCTTCACCCATCAAGCGGTAGGAACCTTCGGTGGGGTTATCGAGCAAACCCAGAATATTCAACAAAGTGGATTTACCACAACCGGAGGGGCCCATAATGGCTACAAACTCTCCCTCTTTTACTTCAAGGTTTACGTGATTCAAGGCAACTGTCTCTACTTCGGAAGTACGGAATACTTTACTGATGTTGTTTATTTCAATCATACTCTTTTTATTTATGTTTTTAATTATTCACTTTTAAGGCTATTCACCGGATTTTCATTGGCAATCCGCCACGATTTCCAAAGTACGCAGGCTACGATAACGAGAAGATTTACAATCGCTATCAGTACATACGCCGCCCAACTGACAGGCACGTGCTCGGCAAACATATCCATCCACATATCATTGACGTACCATGATGCCGCTACACCGATCACAACGGCTGCAACGGCTACATAGAGCACATCTTTCACCAACATTTCCAGAATGCCGGAGGCTTCGGCACCATTGACTTTACGTATGGCAATCTCTTTGGAACGGTGGCGGACTTCATCGGTTGTGTAGCCTATCAATCCCATCATCATCACAAAGAACATGGTAACCGCCGCCAGTATGGTAGCATTGCTGAAGACGCGGATGGAGTTATAACTCTCTTTTATCATCTGCTCCATCGAACGGAAATCGACCGTTTTATCGGGGAAAGCGTCTGCCGATACTTTATTCAGTTTCTGAAGATGCTCTGCAAAAGGTTCTTTCAGCCGGACATGAACACAGTTTCCGAAATTCTTGGTACTCATCAGGATGAAGGGTGCTTGCGGGTTGGTGAAATTACCGATCCGGAAGTCTTTAATCACTCCCACTACTTTACATACGTAGCCTGAATTATAGACAGTACGGTTCAATAGCTCTGTTCCCCAATGCATCCATTCGCCGTATGTTTCATTGATGGCTACTTCGTTTTCATTCCGTGGCATACGCCCCTCCTTCATCACCATACCCATCATCTTTGGATAGTCTTCCATCATTTCGCAAAAACGGGAGGAGAAAAGTGATTGTCCACTTTCATCCTGAATCATCGTTCCACTATAACTATAGACGGGATGGGAATCGGCACTGGACACGGACTCTACATAAGGCAGGCCACGGAAGAAAGTCAGGGCATAGTCCTGGTTTTCTTTATTGCCGAAATCAGTATTGGCTACGACAACGCGCTTCGGATTGTATCCCAGGTCTTTGTTCAAGACATAGTAGTATTGCAGCATCACCACATACATCAATCCGCAGATGAAAGCTACGCCGGCAAACTGCACGAATAATAGCGGGCGTTTCCATCCTTTTTTTCCTTCTGTGTAGCGGCGGAAGACTTGTGAAACGGGGATTCTGGCAAAGATGCGTCCGGGCAGTGCTCCTCCTATGAGGAACAGGATAGCTACCGTCAGCAGGGGTACCCAAAGACGGTCTAAAGAGAACAGGGCTCCGAGTTCAACGGCGGTTGTGTCTTCTATAAAGTCGCGGAAGTTCAGTAAGATTAATCCCATCAATAGCAAGGCGAAGAGAATAATGATAGCTGTTTCCAATAGGAACATTCCCAGGATTTTGCCGCTGCCTGCACCGCTACACTTATGTACGCCGATGGCTTTGGCACGGTATGAGAGTGAAGAGATGGAGATCAGTACGTAGTTCAAGGTAGCGATAAAAAGGATGATTATTCCCAAGATAGACATGATGTTCCGCATCCGCTTCACGTCCGGTTCTTCCCTGTATACATCACGGATCGGCTTTACAAAAGCGGTATAACCTACCACTTTCTGGTCTTCCGCAGGACGATATTTCTTTATCAGGTCATTCAACCGTGCATTCACCACGGATTTGTCTGCTCCGGGACGAAAACGGATAAATGCGATCCAGCTATCGCCTCCCCTCCAGGAGTAATTTCCCCATCCACGGCTCCATACGGTAGGCAGAGAAATCACTGCATCCGGTCTGACGGTAGCATTTTCGGGTATGTCGGCGTACGTGCCTTTCACTGTCAGTTCTATTTCTTTATTATAGGAGATTACTTTGCCTATCGGGTTTTCTTGGTCGAACATCTTACGCGCCAACCGGTCACTAAGAAAGACAACATCTTTCTGCATCAGTTCTTTTTCCGGAACACCGCTCAAAACATCGATACCCATAGTTTGAAAGAATAGTGAATCGGCTGTCACTTTGTTAGCTTCAAAACGGACACTTCCATAATAAAGAGGGGCACTCATCCAGACACAATAGCTGGTGGCTGCTTCCACTTCTTTAGGAAAGTTCTCCTGTATGGCACCCGCCACCGGTCCGCAGTTCATTTCCTGCGGCTCAAAGGTTTGGCCATTGGCGGAAAAGACGGAGAAGATCTGATACAGGTTATCATAATCTTTGAAGCATTTGTCAAAGCTCTGTTCGAAAGCCACGCGGGCAAACAACAGGATGCTCATCGTCAGCCCCAACGCCAAAGAGAGGATTTTGATAACGTTGGAACCATGCCCCCGCAATAAAGTACGGATCACATAATAGATTTGTTT
>ERZ1504712.610-NODE-610-length-12946-cov-3.973547_pt1 | contig 12946 bp, 13 predicted proteins | sample MGYA00572411_ERZ1504712 | MGnify/ENA primary metagenome ERZ1504712 (study PRJEB39906, sample SAMEA3182091) | gut metagenome | biome: human; feature: gut; material: Stool; isolation source: human stools | place: Canada | collected 2013-03-11 ...
AATTTGATTCATGTTTCAGATAATGAACGTTCAATATTAAAAGATTGGGACGACAAGTATAATGATTTGAAATTAGCTACTATTTCTATAATGGAAAATGAATAATTTAAACGACTAAATCATACCTATTCAAAGAGTATTTTTGTGAATAAAAAACAGATGGGAAAACGACATTATTCAGACATAATTATGTGTATTTGCAAATATCATATAATATCATCAAAATATGAATACAGAAAAATTCAAAATAGAAATAAAGAAAAGATTACAGGATAAATTCGAACATGACTTATTGGATGCTTCATTACAAAATCTTGTTGATATACATAATAAATTACGTTTTAACAATTTTGCGTATTCTCTACGTGAACTTACAAGACATATACTTGAAAGATTAGCTCCTGATGAAAAAGTCTTAAATACAGCTTGGTTCATCCCCATCTCTCCCAAAGAGCCTAAAAAAGTGACTCGGAAGCAGAGAATGAAATATGCAATTCAAGGTGGATTACCTGATGATTATGTAATAGATACTTTAGAAATCGATGTTGATGCAATAGGGAAAAAAGTTGGTGATAATATTGATTTGTTAAGCAAATATACCCATGTTAACCCTGATTCATTTTACGTAGAGGACGATAAGGTCAAAGAATTATCAGAAAAAGTGATGGATGCTGTTATTTTATTATTTCAAACAATAGAAGAAAGCAGAGCATCGTTAACTCAGGAATTGGAAGATAATGTCAATACGACTGTAATAAGTAATCTATTTTATGAAACAATTGATTCGATTGATTATTTAGCTACACACTATAATATAGAAGACTTTACTATTGACGAAATTACGTTATTAGATATTGATGATACAATAGTCTTTTTTAAAGCAACAGGTGATGTCAATGTGAATTTACAATATGGTTCGAATGGTGATTTAAGGCGAGATGACGGCATGACTATGAACGAATCTTTTCCTTTTACAGGAGAATTTTATGGTAGAATAAAAGATGGGATAACGACTTTTGAATTAGAAACTGAAACTTTTGAAGTTGATACCGATTGCCATTGGGGATAGACGAATATACTGATAAAGAACTTAAGAAAGTTTTTTGATTAGTAATAATTATATAATTCAAAGGGGACATGCCCGAAAGTATATCCCCTTTAAATTTATTTATTCTCCATTTTTAATCAAATGTTGTAAGTTTGGGTCGTTTTTAATACGTTCCATTTCATCCGTGACAATCTGCTGAACTTCCTGCTTGACCCGGTTGTAGTTCGCCTGTATTTCTTCCTGCATCCGGTCGTTCCCGTCCTCGTCCCTGAAATCTATAATTTGGGGCAGCTTTTTATAATTGGCTGTTTCCCGCTTCACTTGCTCGTTATCCACCACAATTTCCGCATGGAATATTTTCTGCTCTATCCTTTCATCGAAGTTGTCACTGACCGCACCCACAAACATACCCTGCGTTAAGTTGGATATTTTACTGGGCGGTATCAGGCTATCCATCTGCGTGCTGATAGAGGTTGATTTGTCGTTCCGGTTGATAGTCATACTTTGCCGTTTTTGAAGTACCTTTCCGAAACGGTCGCTCAATGTTTTAGCCGTTTCAGAAACCACCTGACCGGAAAAGATATTACCCACTGTATTTTCGATAACTTTGCTTTCCTTGTCCCCATAATCCCGGCGTAACTGACTGAAATCCTGAAATCCCAAACAGACTGCTACCTTGTTGCTCCGTGCCGTTGCAATCAGGTTATCCAATCCTCTAAAATAAATGGTTGGCAACTCGTCAATGATTACGGAACTTTTGAGTTGGTGCTTCTTGTTTATCAGCTTCACGATACGGGAATTATACAGACCCAAAGCACAGGAATAGATGTTTTGACGGTCGGGATTGTTGCCTACCACCAATATTTTAGGTTCTTCCGGGTTGTTTATATCCAGTGAAAAATCGTCCCCTGTCATTACCCAATACAAGGCAGGTGAAATCATCCTCGAAAGCGGTATTTTAGCACTCGCAAGCTGCCCCTGTAACTGGTCTTGTGCATTACTTTCCCATGCGTCCATGAACGGTGAAAGATAGTTTTCCAGTTCGGGATAACTGGTTAAAATAGTGAACGTATCGGCATATTTCTTGTTCAAAAATTCAATGGCGTGCGGGAATGTACAATACTTACCACCCTGATAGATTTTCAAAAACCATATTATAGAAGCCAGCAGGATAATCGGGCTTTCTACAAAGAAGTCCCCTTGTTTAGTTATCCAACTGCGGTTCAAATTTAACATGATTGTATAACTGGCTTCGTATGCGTCCGATATGTCCGTCATAAATGCCGGATTTATCGGGTTGCATCGGTGGCTTTTGCGTGGGTCGTCAAAGTTAATCATGTAGAATTTAGGCTGTACCTTATACCCGTCTAAATGGTTGATTAGGTGATTATATGCTATCTCCGAAAGGTCAGGAAATTTGTAGTCATAAATATAAACAGCAAAGCCTTTCTCGATTTGCTGTTTGATGTAGTTATTGACTATCGCATACGACTTTCCCGAACCGGGCGTGCCTAAAATCATGCTTGCCCTGAACGGGTTTACAACGTTTATCCACCCATCATTCCATTTCTTTTTATAGTAGAACCGTGTCGGCAGATTGATGGAATACTCGTTTTCTATCAGGCGTGTTTCCTGTGCGAAACTTTCATTTTCCAAATTAAACACATCATCCATTAGGTTATTTTTCAGCAAACGTGAAATCCATACTCCGGCAGCCAACAGGGAAAGATACCCGGCTGTCATGGTAAAGATATACAAACCTGTATTTGCAGCCAGTGGCAACGGCAGAACCAATAACCACCAGTTCAGGAAGAACAGGATAAAACCTATTGTCAGAAATACATAAATCCTGTTCCATGTGATTTTTTCCTCTTTCACTCCCTTTGTACCCAAACAGGAAAGCCCAAGGAATACCACCGAAAAAAGTTTGGTATATAGGATATTGGAGAACAGCCCGGCGGTACGCTGGAAGTTCAGCAGGATTTTATCGACTACCCCGATATTGATGCCCCACTGACAGAACGACTGGTAACAAAACCAGTAAATGTTTATCACTACAAATAAAATACTGATTGCCCGCATAAAGTCCATGACCTTTGCAAGTCCTCTTAAATCATCTTCATTCTGCATAATTGAAATTTTTATAGTTATTAAATACGTCTTTGTTTCTTCTTCTTTTTCTTCTTGGGTGGTGGAACTTGGCTGTTGTCGGGCGGGGTATCATTCCCGCCGGATAACAGGCTGAACATTCCGGCAATGGCATTACCTGTATTTGAAATATGTCCGACCTGCTGATGCGGATGGCTTTCTTCGGGGGAATATTCCCGAACGTCCTGTTTGCTGTTTCCCGACAAAGTACGGGAGCCGGAAAACAGGTCGTTGAACACATTAGCGGAAAAGTCCTTTCCCAACCGTGAACCGTTCAGAACGGTACGGTTTTCGTGGTCGATGAATGTTACGCCGTATATCCTGCCTGTATCGTTCTGCCGAAAAAGAACATCTATGCCTTTCGCTTTCAATTCCGTAATAAGCTGTTCCCGGCTACGGGCGGATTGCATCACTGCGCCGACTGTCCGGCGGGTACGCTCTTTCAGGTTCTTGTCCTGAATGTCCTTTGTGGATTTCTTGATGTGTCGCTGGATGGCTTCGTAACCTACCGACTTACCCAAGGAGGAAGATTTGAACGGGTTTCCCTGCTTTTCTCCCTTGTCATTGGTCGCCGAATAGACAATGCCGTTATAGGGTTTGCCGTTCACTTCCCCTTTCACTTCTTCCGCCTGTACATTATATATAGATAGCAGGGCTTTGTACTCCGTAAAACTTTGAAAGCGGTAACTGCCCACAAGGGCTTTTACCGTATTGGATAACTGGTGCTTTACGTCCCCTGCTCGATAGTCCACCTTTTTAAGTTCGAGGCGTTCGGCTGCCTGTTTCTTCTCTGCCGGATGCAGCCCGTACTTCTGTTCCAGTTCACGGGTGATTTGCTTGCTGCGTACATGCTCGAACTTGTCGTTTATCTTTTTGCCCGTATCGTCCACCCGGATAGAAACGATATGTATATGATGCCTTGCAATATCTTCGTGCTTGTACACCATATACGGCTGGTTGCCATACCCCAACTTATCCATATATTCTTTGGCTATATCTGCAAACTGGCTGTCTGAAAGCACATCGTCCGGGTGCGGGTTCAGGGAGATATGGATAATCGGTTTTTCCGTTTTCAGGTCGGCGGGCAGGTGCATATCGAAACATTCCATACAACGCCGGATGCTGAAATTTCCGTCCTCGCTTTCAAACATACGGTTGCTTAAAAGTACCTTTCCCTGCTGTTCATCCACCTTGTTTTGATTGTAGGAAAGCGCACCGAACAGGGAACTGCCTACGCTTATCTTTGCAACCATCTTGTTTCAAACTCACGGGTCAGTTCAATAATTTGGCGGTTCAGGTCGGCAAGTTCCATCGTTGCCTTTTCCAGTTTATAGAGAAATGCGAGTGCTTTTTTCTCTGAAAAATTGGTATTGAGAGCCTTTACCACCTGATTATAATTCACGGCGATACCCCTGTACTGGGAATATAAAGCGGTCAGCCGGGTATAATATTCGACTGCCGCCTTGTCTATTTTAATCACTTTGAACGGTTCGCCGAAGATACGGGCGGTGATAAAATGCGCTTTCGTGCGCATACCGGACTGGTCGAACAATGCCAAAAAGCGGGCGTGGTCTATCGCATTGAAGCTGATAGAGTACCGGAACACTGCCGGGTCTGCTTTGGGCTTTCGTCCTGCGCCACCCGGTCGGGGCGCATTTTCATTTTTCTGTTTCATGCTACATTTTTTAAAGGGTTACGACTTCGGAGTGACCCATGTCCCGGCTTCGTCCGGGCAAGGCGTTCAAAGCTGCTGAAAGAATTTCAAGCTGTTTAGAACACACCTTGCTATTTGCCAGTGCAAATAAAAATCCGCCTACGGACGGATTGGAGTTAGCGGATATTGGAACGCTCCCGGCGGCGGGGGCTTGATTAGCCTGACCGATACCTTTCGGTTACAAAGTAACGGGTATTAAAAATGCTGTGAAATAGCAGGTTATAGGACAAATGAGGACAAACGGGGACATTTGAGGACACATCTCGAAACGGGTTATTTTTCTATGTTTATTTGTCCCGGATTTAAGAAAGAAAGCAATATGGATAGATGGAAATATAGCTTGAAAAGCGTGCGGAAAGAAAACGGTTTTGAAAACTTGAAAACAAGATTTCAAGATTGCAATCTTTCAGGAGAGCAAGAAAACAAACCGGATGGAATGATTGAAAAGAAACAGCCTTTCAATCGGGAAAGAAAACGGTCTGCAAAGAAAGCAGTCCGTCTTTGCGGAAAGATGGAAAGAAAAGAAGCAGACAAGGACACAAGAAAGCAAGATAATAAGACAAAAGTATTTCCGTCTTTCCTGCTGGCACGAATGAATGAAAGCAAACCATCCGGCAACCTGCACGGATGGAAAACAATAAAGATGTATCACAATAAATCAGTATTACAATGAAGAAAGAAACCTTGTATGTGGCTTTCTCCACCCAAAAGGGTGGGGTCGGCAAAACAACGTTCACCGTCTTGGTGGCAAGTTACCTGTATTACCTGAAAGGTGCGCCAGTCAAGGTAGCATAATAATCGTCCCTTTGGCAAGGATTAGGCAAGTGTTCTTTGGAAATGACCTATCATCACCGACTTATCTGAAAGGGAAACTGGACAGGGAGTGTAGCATGTCGGTACAACCATAAGTCAGTTAATTACCAAACTGCGACTGAATGGAGATGAAATGACAGATATGAGGATAAAGTCCGAATTGATTGAACGATAACCCAAGCGGTCATTGTAGTAACTGTGGCGTTAAGGTAATTATACTCGCCATATCGTGATACTCCTTTTACATCCTTTTAGTAGGAAGAGCAAGAACTTATCACGACGCAACTATAGTAAATAGTAAAGGGTGGAAGTCGTATCCGACAATCTGTCGTGCCAATGTTATTATGTTACAAACTGGGATTACCTAACCCGGAAAGCCAGTTGTAAGGCTATGAGGTACAGACCTCTGAATATCCGGTATGGTAACGGAGCCTTCGTAGTAGTCCGAGCAGGTTAATGACCTGTACACGTGAGTTAAGTACTAATTTAATTCACAATGGCGAAGGGGGGCAGCTAATATTTTTTAATACAATTATCGAAAAATGTGAGAGACATTATGAGAAATTCGGAAAGAGTATTAAACAGTCTGACGGAACACAGCAAAGACTTGAATTACAAGTATAAACGCTTGTACCGTATTCTGTTCAATGAGGAAATGTTTTACGTTGCATATCAACGTATATATGCAAAACCGGGCAATATGACAGTAGGTTCAGATAATCAAACCATTGATAATATGAGCCTAAATCGTATTACAAAGTTGATAGATACATTGAAAAATGAATCATATCAACCCAGCCCGTCAAGACGAACATTTATACCTAAAAAGAATGGGAAAATGCGTCCACTCGGCATACCATCTTTTAATGATAAGTTGTTGCAGGAGGTAATTCGAATGATGCTTGATGCAATCTATGAAGGACAATTTGAAAATAGTTCTCACGGATTCAGACCCAAACGAAGTTGCCATACTGCTATTCAACAAATCAGCAAAAGTTTCAGCGGAATAAAATGGTATATAGAAGGTGATATTAAAGGATTCTTCGATAACATCAATCATGATGTTTTGATAAACATTCTCAAAGAACGTATCGAAGATGAACGTTTTATCCGCCTTATCAGAAAATTCCTGAATGCCGGGTATGTGGAAGAATGGACGTTTCATAAGACTTACAGCGGGACACCTCAAGGTGGAATCATAAGCCCTATACTGGCGAATATCTATCTTGACAAGCTGGATAAGTACATGAATGAGTACATGGAGAAATTCAACATGGGTGGCTCAAAGAAAATGAATGCATTGTACAAACATTATGCGAATAAGAAAAGAGGAGTTGTGGAAAAATTGAAAGTTGTAGAGACTATTATCGAAAGGGAAAAGTTGATAGAGCAAGTAAAAAGTTACGGAAAATTATTATTACAAACCCCATCTACCGATGAAATGGACGGAGATTATAGGCGACTGAAATACGTGAGATACGCAGACGATTTTTTATGTGGAGTGATAGGAAGCAAAGAAGATACACAAATTATCAAGGAAGATATAAAAAGATTTCTTGCAGAAAAGCTTCTTTTGGAACTATCCGATGAGAAAACTCTCATCACTCATTCAATAAACCCTGCGAAGTTTCTTGGATTTGAGATACGCAACCGTAAATCAGACCATACCAAACGAGACAGAACAGGACGTTTGTCGAGGTTTTTGAATAAGAAAGTGGAGATAATGATTCCAAAGGATGCTATAAAAAGCAAACTGATTTCTTATGATGTGTTAGAGATAAAGAAACACAATGGGAAGGAAATATGGAAACCTAAGTCAAGACGTAAACTCAAGAACAACGATGACCTTGAAATCCTCGAAAGGTACAACTCGGAAATACGAGGTTTATATAACTATTTTTCTATAGCAAAAAACTGTTCTAAGCAATTATCCAATTTTGGATATATAATGGAATACAGTATGTATAAAACGTTTGCTGCAAAATACCGAACTAAAGTGAAAAGAGTATGCCGAAAATATAAGCACAATGATATTTTCACGATAAAGTACAAAGTAAAGTCCGGCAATGAAAAATCTGCATACTTCTACAGCGGTGGATTCAAAAGAAGGAGTCCATTCAAAAATATGAGTATTGATAATAAAGCAAACACTCTAATTTACGCAAGTAGCACAAGCTTGATAGACAGGCTAAAAGCAGAAAAATGTGAATTATGTGGAGCTACGGAAAGACTAATAATGCACCATGTGCGAAAACTCAAAGACTTGAAAGGCAAGGAAAACTGGGAGAAACACATGATTGCAAGAAGACGAAAAACTGTAGCCATTTGCGGAAGTTGTCATCAAAAAATACATCATGGAACAATTTAGACTGAAGATATTAGTGGAGAGCCGGATACGCTGGAAGGTGTACGTCCGGTTCGGGGGCGAGTATTTGGAAACCTATCATAGTAATATGACAAGGCGCTGGGTGCTTAGCCTACGGTATAATGTGGCGGTAGTGGATTGCGACTACCCGCAACACAGTATCAGTGCCATGCGCAAACGGGATGCCGAACAGGTAAACGGTGATGAGTATTACAAACAGCTTGCCTTTCACCAGTTCAAAGCGTTGGGAAAGAAAGCGTACCCGGTGCTATGCAGTTCACCGGACGAAGCGATAAAAACGGCGGATGAATATCTTGCGTCTGCCGGATCGGATTACGATGTGGTCTTTTTCGACCTGCCCGGAACGGTGAACAGTGAGGGCGTTATCCATTCCCTTTCAGGGATGGATTATATTTTTACCCCCATATCCGCCGACCGGGTGGTATTGGAAAGCAGCCTTTCCTTTGCGGTGGCTATCCATAAACTACTGGTAAAGAATGAAGCGTGCCGACTGAAAGGGCTGCACCTGTTTTGGAACATGGTAGATGGCAGGGAAAAAACAGACCTCTACACCCTGTATGAGCAGACCATCGGAGAACTGGAACTGCCCCTTATGAAAGTATTTATCCCGGACACCAAACGGTTCAAGAAAGAACTGGACGCACAGCGTAAAACCGTGTTCCGTTCTACGCTGTTCCCGGCGGACAAACGGCTGGTAAAGGGTAGTAACATGGAAGAACTGATAACCGAAATCGCATACCTTATAAAACTATAACGACATGGCAAAGCAAAGCGGCGGGAAACCGCAAATTGACGAGGATTTTATGAAAGAGATTATCTCACAGGGCTTGCCCGTGAAGAAACAGGAAACGCCATCGGCGGCAATGGAAACGAAAATAGAAACACCGGATAAACCGGATGATAAAACTGGTACAGTGGAAATGGCAGATAAAGGGGAAATCAAGGCAGAACCAAAGGAAGAAAAGACCGTGAAAGAACCTGCCCGCCGGAAAAAGAACGCTCCGTGCGATTACCGGGAAACCTATTTCATGCGGGTGGACTTGACCGACCGCCAGCCGTTATACGTCAGCCGTACCACTCACGAAAAGCTGATGAAGATCGTAACCGTTATCGGCGGACGCAAGGCGACCGTGAGCAGCTATGTAGAAAATATCCTGCTCCGGCATTTCGACCAGTTTCAGGACGAGATAAACGAACTGTACGAAAGCAAATTTGAAAAGCTGTTCTGATATGTTGAAATGGTTTATTATCGGAACACTCCTGTATTACGCCATCCTCTTATGGCGATACCGGGATAGCTTGGGAACATGGTTCACGGGTGGGAAAAAGCAGCCGGAACAACCGGAAAGCAAACCGACCGTGAAAGCCGGAAACGGTGATTGCCTTGTAGGTGCAAGCCGTTACCGGATAGGACAAATGAGGACAAACGGGGACATATCAGGACACCTTTCAAAAGGGGTTGATAATGCTTCTATATTTGTCCCGCAAAGCGATGAAACGGTGATAGAAACGCCTGCTGCGCAAGCGATTGAAACCGAATTTGAAATGGAATTTGAAACGGAAGGTGTGCAAGAAACGGACGTTTCGCCGGAAGAAATCGAAGCGGAAGAAATCGCCTGTTACATGGGAAATGGTGAGCCTGAAATGGCACAGGGTATCACGCTGGGGGAACTGGGGCAAATGGTACAGGTCATTCAGGTAAAACAAGCGTCCGACACGGAAGAACGGCAAGCGGTGCAAACCATCTGCCGGACGGAAACAAACCTGTTTCATTCGCTGGTGGAACAGATTAACGGAGGCAGGTCACGGGTAACGGAACTTTTACAGAAGCATGAGATACCCGTACCCGCCACCGTCCCGGCTGCCGGAAGTAATGAAATGGCAGCCTTTGACATGAACGATTTCCTTTAATGGTAAACTTTAAATAAGTAAGATGATGAAACAAAGAGAGTACGGTTAAAAAGCAAACTTTCCCGAACACGGGGAACATTCCCCGCAACCACAAAAATTCAATTATTAATCACTCCGCCGGGCGGACTATCCACCCGTCCGGCAATTTTAAAATCAATGTATTTATAATGAAAAAGAAAGTTCTCTTTTCGGCAGCCGTGCTTTTGGCTGCATCCTCCGCTTTTGCACAGGGTAACGGCATGGCGGGTATTACCGAAGCTACCAACATGGTAACCAGTTATTTCGACCCGGCGACAAAGTTAATTTACGCTATCGGTGCGGTGGTCGGCTTAATTGGCGGCGTGAAAGTATATGGAAAGTTCAGCAGTGGCGACCCTGATACCAGTAAAACGGCGGCTTCATGGTTCGGTGCATGTATCTTCCTGATTGTGGCTGCCACCATCTTACGTTCATTCTTCCTCTAAAAGAACGGATTATGGCAGACTATCCGATTAACAGGGGGATAGGCAAGCCAGTTGAGTTTAAAGGGTTGAAAAGCCAGTATCTTTTCATTTTTGCGGGCGGGCTGTTAGCCCTGTTCGTGCTTTTCATCATCATGTACATGGTAGGTATCAACCAGTGGGTGTGCATCATCTTCGGCGTTACTTCGGCAACGCTGCTTGTATGGCAGACATTCCGGTTAAACGAAAAGTACGGGACACACGGGTTAATGAAATTGTCCGCACGCAAAAACCACCCTTTCCATATCATCAACCGCAAAGCCATATCCCGATTATTCACTAAAAATCAGAAACAAGCATCGAAATGAGAAATATATTAAAAGCTACCACGCTGGAAAACAAGTTTCCACTGTTCACCGTGGAAAACGGGTGCATCGTTTCCAAAGATGCCGACATAACGGTGGCATTCCGGGTGGAACTGCCCGAACTGTTCACCGTCACGGCAACCGAGTACGAAGCGATACATTCCGCTTGGAACAAGGCGGTAAAGGTGCTACCCGATTACAGCATCGTACATAAACAGGACTGGTTCATCAAAGAAAACTATGCGCCTGACATCCAAAAGGATGATTTGAGTTTCCTTTCCCGTTCCTTTGAACGCCATTTCAATGAAAGACCGTTCTTAAACCATACCTGCTATTTGTTCCTGACGAAAACAACAAAGGAACGTAGCCGGATGCAAAGCAATTTCTCCACCCTTTGCCGGGGCTTCCTTGTCCCCAAAGAAGTAAACCGGGAAACGGCAACAAAATTCATTGAAGCGGTGGGGCAGTTTGAAAGTATTATGAACGATAGCGGTTTCATTACCCTTACCCGCCTGAACTCGGACGAGATAACCGGAACAAGGGAAACGGCGGGTATCGTGGAGAAATACTTTTCACTTTCGCAAACGGACACCACCACGCTCAAAGATATTTCACTGGGTGCTGACGAAATGAAGATTGGCGACAATATCCTTTGTCTGCATACCCTTTCGGATGCGGAAGATATGCCGGGCAAGGTGGGAACAGATACCCGCTATGAAAAGCTATCCACCGACCGGAGCGATTGCAGATTGTCTTTTGCTTCTCCGGTGGGCGTGCTGCTCTCCTGCAATCATATCTATAACCAGTATATCTTCATAGACGACCACACGGAGAACCTGAAACAGTTTGAAAAGATGGCTCGCAATATGCACTCCCTTTCCAAATACAGCCGTGCCAATCAGATAAACAAGTCGTGGATAGAGGAATATTTGAACGAAGCCCATTCACAGGGGCTTATCTCCGTGCGATGCCATTGCAATATCATGGCGTGGAGTGATGACCGGGACGAACTCAAACACATTAAAAATGATGTGGGGTCACAGCTCGCACTTATGGAGTGCAAGCCACGCCATAACACCACCGACACGCCGACCCTGTTTTGGGCGGGAATACCCGGCAATCAGGCGGACTTCCCGGCGGAAGAAAGTTTCTACACATTCATCGAACAGGCTCTTTGCCTGTTCACCGAAGAAACGAACTACAAAAGTTCGCTTTCTCCCTTTGGTATCAAGATGGTGGATAGGGTCACGGGAAAGCCGTTGCACATTGATATTTCAGACTTACCCATGAAGCGGGGTATTATTACCAATCGCAACAAGTTCATACTTGGGCCGAGTGGTAGCGGCAAGTCATTCTTTACCAACCACATGGTGCGCCAATATTACGAACAAAATGCGCACGTATTACTGGTCGATACCGGAAACAGTTACTTGGGGCTGTGTGAAATGATAAATCGGAAAACGCACGGGGAAGATGGGATTTACTTTACCTATACCACTGAAAACCCGATAGCGTTCAATCCTTTCTATGTGGAAGATGGGGTATTTGATATTGAAAAGAAAGAGAGTATCAAAACGCTTATCCTGACCTTATGGAAAAGGGATGATGAAGCACCCACACGGGCGGAAGAAGTGGCTTTGTCGAACGCTGTAAGTTCCTATATCGAACTGATTACTAAGGACAGTTCGGTTACTCCCTGCTTTAATACGTTCTACGAGTATGTGAAAACCGATTACCGGGAACACCTGCAAGAAAAGAACGTCCGGGAAAAGGATTTCGATATAGATAACTTCCTGAATGTATTAGAACCTTACTACAAAGGGGGCGAATACGACTACCTGCTGAACTCCGACAAGGAACTTAATTTGTTACATAAACGCTTCATTGTCTTTGAGTTGGATAATATCAAAGACCATAAAATCCTGTTCCCGATTACTACGATTATCATCATGGAAGTGTTCATCAATAAGATGCGTAAACTAAAGGGTATCAGGAAATTAATATTAATTGAGGAAGCGTGGAAAGCGATTGCATCAGCGAACATGGCGGATTACATTAAGTACCTCTGTGCGCCCGTAAAGGTTGCATCGTAAACATCTCTTTGGCAAGAGATTAGGAAAG
>ERZ1504712.693-NODE-693-length-11731-cov-3.551216_pt1 | contig 11731 bp, 8 predicted proteins | sample MGYA00572411_ERZ1504712 | MGnify/ENA primary metagenome ERZ1504712 (study PRJEB39906, sample SAMEA3182091) | gut metagenome | biome: human; feature: gut; material: Stool; isolation source: human stools | place: Canada | collected 2013-03-11 ...
CGATTATAACTATCCGTTCGACATGGCGACAATGGCAGACAATGCTCCAAGTTGTAATAACTATATCAATGCAGTGAAATGGCATGTCGCCAATCAAAAGTTCGATGCTGCGATATTCAAAGCAGGGGCGAATAATCAGATCGTTCAGAAGTATAATCCTGCAAAGTATCCTACTGCAAAGGTGCAAAACGTGGCAGTGAATGGAGAGATCTGGACAGGTTCGGGCACTACCACAAAGAAGACATTCCCTGAACTCTCGGAGATTACATACGAAAACAGTAAGAACATTACCTCCAGTGACAATTGTCCGCCGGAGAATATAACCAGTTGTGTGATGAAAGTTTCGTATGGCAACTTTGATTTCTTTGCCGGTGGTGACCTTCAGTATAACGGACGTTCGAGTCATGCGTGGAAAGATGCCGAACTGCCCTGTGCAAAAGCAGTAGGTCAGGTGGAACTCTTGAAAGCTAACCATCACGGTGTAACCAACACCAATCAAGTAGATGCTCTGAAAGCACTCAATCCACAAACGATTGTTGTCAATTCGTGGGTAGATTGTCATCCCCGTACCGATATACTGAATTCGATGGAGACAACACTCCCTGCGTGTGACATGTTTATCACTAACTTCTGGCAGGGCGATCGCCCCAGCGGAGTAGACGACCGGGTTACGGCGGAAGAGGCTGCGAGAGTAAAGGGATATGATGGACATATTGTAGTTCGTGTGACCGATGGGGGAAACAAATACAGAGTTGTGACAATCACAGATTCTGACGGGGCAATGACTGTTAAGACTATTTCCGGTCCATATACAAGCAGATAATGAATACAAAATATTATGATGTAATAGTAGCAGGTGCAGGTCCTGCCGGGATATGTGCGGCTGTAGCCGCCGCCCGGCAAGGAGCACGTGTTGCCCTTATCGAAAGATACGGAGTCATCGGAGGTAACCTGACCGCCGGGTATGTCGGCCCTATTCTCGGTAGTGTAAGCAAGAACACGATGCGCGATGAGGTTTGTGCTATTCTTGGCGTCAAAGACAATGACTGGATTGGCGAACATGGAAATGCTCACGATTTCGAAGAGGCAAAACTTACATTGGCAGAATTTGTCGCCAGGGAAAAGAACATCGATGTCTTTTTGCAATGTTGCGTGTCGGATGTTATTCGTGACGGAAAGGTGGTAAAAGGCATTAAGTGTGCAAGTAACGAGGGGACGCTCTGTTTTGAAGCCGCGGTTACAATTGACTGTACCGGTGATGCCATAGTATCTTTTCTTGCCGGTGCAAAAATAGAAAAAGGACGTGCTGACGGACTCATGCAGCCTGTAACCCTTGAATACACCATTGATGGCGTAGACGAGTCGAAAGGAATTATCTGCATTGGAGATGTAGACAATGTTCAATTGAATGGCGAGTGTTTTCTTGATTGGTGTAAAAAGAAAGCCGATGAGGGCAAACTTCCCCGGATGCTTGCTGCCGTGCGTTTGCATCCATCGGTCAGACCGGGTTGCCGTCAGGTAAATACGACACAAGTCAATAGGGTGGATATAACTTCGGTAAGCTCTATTTTCACCGCCGATCTTGAACTTAGGCAACAGATACGCCTCCTGACTCAATTCTTGAAAGAAAATTTGCCGGGTTACGAAAACTGTAGAGTGATCGGAAGTGGTACAACAACCGGAGTGCGCGAAAGCCGCAGGGTGATGGGCGACTATGTGATCGATGCCGATGAAATGGCGGAAGGCTGCCGTTTTGCCGATGTGGTGGTACATAAAGCATTGTTCATTGTCGATATACATAATCCTGACGGAGCCGGACAGGCGGAACCAACCATCCAATATTGCAAACCATACGATTTGCCGTATCGTTGTTTTCTCCCGTTGGGCTTGGAAGGGCTTCTGGTGGCGGGACGGTGTATATCGGGTACTCACAGAGCTCACGCTTCATATCGTGTCATGAGTATTTGCATGGCGATGGGAGAGGCAGTTGGTATTGCTGCTGCTATGAGTGCGTCGCAGCACTGTACTCCGCGGGCTCTCGATGTAGGAGAGTTGCAGAAACGGCTTGAGTCGTTAGGCGTAGAGCTGTTCGATTAACGTAGAACATAATCATACTTTAAATTTATAGAGCATACTTATGAAAAAGATCTATTTGTCTGTCGTGTGCTTACTGATCTCTATTCCCCTTATCGCCCAGTTGTATGTAGAGCCGGAGAAAGAGGTGGAGTGCTCTGTCTTCCTGGCAAAGGAAGGACGGGGGCGGGCACAGCAAGGACTTGAAATATGGGATGATTACATATTCTCGTGCGAGGATGGAGGGCACGTGAATATCTATGATTTCAAAAGTGCCGATCCGAAACCTGTGGCAGGCTTTGAGTTGGCATCCTCCCATCCGGACAACCATGTAAATAATGTATGCTTTGGCGTCGAGACAAAACGCGGAGCATCGTTTCCTCTCTTGTATATCACAAACGGGAAGGTAGGAAGCGAGTTGGAATGGTTGTGCTTTGTGGAGAGCATCACCCGTCGTGGAAAACGTTTTAGCAGCGAAATCGTACAGACAATTGAACTCGATGGCTCGAAGTGGGCGGAGAAAGGGTATGTCTCCATCTTTGGTGCGCCAAGCTGGCTGGTCGATCGGGAACGGGGATTTATATGGATATTCTCGGCGCGTAAACGTACTGTGGCGAAGGTGACAAAGCATGCATGGGAAAACCAGTATGTCGCCACCAAATTCCGCATACCGTCGTTGAGTGAGGGCGCAAAGGTGCGCCTCGACGAAAATGACATTCTCGATCAGGTGGTGTTCCCCTATGAGGTATGGTTCACACAAGCGGGCTGTATGCATGATGGTAAAATCTATTTCTGCTTCGGAGTTGGGAAACAGGATGACAGCCGTCCTTCCTGCATCCGGGTGTACGATACGGATAGGCGGACAATTACTGCCCGGTACAATGTGCAGGAACAGGTTATTTACGAACCGGAAGATATTGTGGTTAAAGACGGGGTTATGTATGTCAATACCAATACGAATGCGAAAAAGACGTCTGATCTTCCTTGCATATTCAAACTCTCTCTTCCGAAAGAAAAGCCGGTGGCCGAAAATCCTCTCGACGAGATACGCAGGGATCCGGAACGTGCAGGCGGCGTGTATTATGTGACCGATCTTTCACATCCGGTTACGCCGGCGCCCAAAGGATATACGCCTTTCTATATAAACGGCTATTTTCGTCACGGAGCGCGTCAGATAGACGATGAGGTGACTTATCCTGCCATATACGGCGTATTGGAGAAAGCTCATGCCACAAACAACCTTACCGATTTTGGAAAAGCCCTGTACGAACGTCTTGAACCGTTCAAGAAGAATGTGTTTTACAAAGAAGGCGATCTGACACAAATCGGTTATCGTCAGACAAGGGAGATAGGCCGGAGGATGGTACAAAACTATCCGGAAGTATTTGAAGGCCATCCCTATTTGAAGACTAACGCAACGAATGTGCTTCGGGTGGCGGCCACCATGCAATCTGTAAATTCGGGCATTTTGTCACTGCGCCCCGGGCTTGAATGGGCGGAGATAGACAACTCCCGTTCGTTCCTTGCCACACTGAATCCCTACGGTAACGTATGTCCCGACAGGAGTCCGCTTGATAAGTATATACTCGGTAAGGAAAACAGTTGGTATAAAAAATATCGTTCATATATAGATGAAAAGTTGGATGTGGATGCTTTTTTTAGAAGACTGTTTATAGATGTTACACAAGTAGAAAGTGAATATGACAAGTACGACCTGATCCATCGCTTCTGGTTAATGGCATCACTGATGCAATGCCTCGACCGCCAAGTGCCTATATGGGATATCTTTACAGAAGAGGAAATATTGGCTTGGGCGGAAATCGAGAACTATAAGTATTTTGCGCAGAAAGGTCCTGAACCGGTATCTCACGGGCGTAGTTGGGGACTTGCATCCCGCACGTTACGCCATTTGTTAGACGAATCTGCCGAAGATCTGGTGCGCAAGCGTCATGGTATCAATCTCAACTTCGGACACGATGGCGTTCTGATGGCCATCTTGACCAATTTGCAAGCCGGGACGTGGGCGCGGGAGGCTAGTAATTCCAAAGAAGCGTTACGGAGTTGGAAGTATTGGGATATTCCGATGGGTGCGAACCTTCAGATGATCTTTTACCAATCAGAAGGCAATCCGGACGTTTTAGTTAAGTTTATGCTGAATGAAAAAGACCTCCGGTTGCCGTTGGAAGCGGTTGAAGCATCTTATTACAAATGGAATGAGGTTTATAAATTCTATATAGAACATTGCGACAAGGTGGAAAAATCACTTGCCGAAACATTGAAATTATCGTATGAAGACTTTTAATTATAATCGTGCTGAAATAAAGGCCGGAATAGTACATTTCGGCGTTGGAAACTTCCATCGTGCACATCTCGAAGCTTACACAAATCTATTACTTGAAGATCCTTCACAAAGATGCTGGGGGGTATTCGGAGCCATGATTATGCCTACGGACGGGGTCTTGTTCAACGCCCTCAAGAAAGACGACGGCATATATCAGTTGACGACATGCAGCCCTTCCGGCGAACAGGATAGTATGCTGATTGGTTCGCTTGTAGAACTGGCATGGGGGGAAATAGATAGTGAGCCTATCATCGCTAAAATAGCATCGGAGGAGATAAAAATCATCTCTCTCACCATTACCGAAGGGGGATATAAGGTTGATTTTAACCAATCGCGCAGTGTGTTTTGGTATGTAGCCGAAGGACTTAAACGCCGGATGGAGAAAGATTTGCCGATTACGATTCTTTCGTGTGACAACATGCAGATGAACGGCAATGCCGCCAAATGTGCGTTTATGTCATACTTCGAAGCGAAATATCCCGAGGTGGCAGCGTGGGCGAAAAAGAAAGTGACGTTCCCGAATTCGATGGTGGATCGAATCACTCCCGTAACAAAACCGGGTAAGGTTACAGATGTGTGTTGTGAAGACTTTATACAATGGGTGATTGAAGATAATTTCATTGCAGGCCGTCCTGCATGGGAGAAGGTGGGAGTTACATTCACCCATGATGTGACCCCGTATGAAATCATGAAATTAAGTCTTCTCAATGCGTCACATACTCTTCTTTCTTATCCTGCCTATATGGAAGGATTCAGGAAGGTCGATGCTGTAATGGCAGACGAGAGGTATCGTGCAATGATAAAGCTGTTTATGAACAGGGACGTTACTCCTTATGTTCCGGTTCCCGAAGGCGTTGACCTTGAAGCGTATAAAGACCAGCTTATCGAACGATTTTCAAACAAGGCGATCAGCGATCAGGCATCACGGCTTTGCGGCGATGGCATTGCTAAGTTTGCGGTTTATGTGGTACCCATACTCAAACAGATGTTGCAGGATGGGAAGGATATTTCGATAGAGGCTTTCCTGATAGCTGTTTATTGCAAATACCTGATAGGTGCGCGCACCGAGTCCGGTGAAAATATAGCTATCTCCGAACCTCACATCACTCCGGCGGACAGGAAGTTGATTTCGGGAGGATCGCCGGCCGAGTTCTTGAAGATATCACCTTTTGTGTCATTGGGACTGGACAAATATCCTGTGTTTATGGAAAAGTATGAGCAGTTTTATGCTATGCAGGTAGCGGAAGGATTGAAAGTCTTATTACAGTAAACAACTAAAAAATCCAAGGCAATGAAGAAGTTTTTCATAACGGTTGTTCTGTCGCTTTCGTGCGTATTGTCGGTTTCGGCACAAAAACAGACGGAGGCGTCAACGCTTAACCTGATAGGTAAGCCGTTTGAATCGACTCCCAATCCGTATCATAGAGTCGATACATTGGTTTATAAAGGTTTTAACAGGACGGAGAATCGACAACTCCGTTGCTCTGCCGGTATGGCTGTGTTGTTTAAAACGAACACGCGTAATATACAGATTACGACAAAGTGGGGATATGTATATTCGAGCCATTCAACCATGCCGATCTCTTATAAAGGATATGATCTTTATATCAAAAATGCAGACGGTCAATGGCAGTATGCGGCAAGCGGTTCATTGAAAGCGTATAAGGGCGAGAAAACCGAGACATTCACGCTCATTGAGAATATGGATGGTACGATGCACGAATGTATGATGTATATGCCGATGTATTCGGAGGTCATTTCTTGTAAGATAGGGATAGATGACGATGCTGTTATCGAACCGTTGAAGTCCGATTTTCGTCACAGGATAGCGGTATATGGCTCTTCGTTTACGCAGGGAGTGAGCACGGATCGATCCGGTATGAGTTATCCCATGCAATTTATGCGTAATACGGGTCTTCAAGTCGTGTCGCTCGCAACAAGCGGACGTTGTCTGATGCAGCCTTACATGCTCGACGTTCTTGCGGAAGTCAAGGCTGATGCCTTTATATTCGATACTTTTTCAAATCCTGACGCAGAACTGATAAGAGAGCGCCTGATGCCGTTTATCGATCGGCTTATAGCGGCACATCCGGCTACTCCGTTGATATTTCAGCGTACTATCTATCGTGAACGACGTTCATTCGATACAGTTCTTGATGCGAAAGAACGGGCTAAGGCGGCAACCGTAGAGGAGTTGTTTGCGAAAATCCTCACGACCCCGAAATATAAAGACGTTTATCTGATTACGCCTGATGCTTCCGATGCCCATGAGACATCGGTCGACGGAACTCATCCAAGTAGTTATGGATATGCACTTTGGGCGAAGTCAATAGAGACTCCGGTAATAGAAATTTTAAGTAAATATGGTATAAAATGAGACAAGCGGTATTAGTAGAACCAAAACATATTGAATTTCGTGAAGTTGAGGCGCCTAAGGCGTCGGACCTGAAAGAACATCAGGTGCTTCTGAATATTAAGAGAATTGGTATTTGTGGAAGTGAGATACATTCTTATCACGGATGTCATCCGGCAACTTTCTATCCGGTAGTTCAGGGGCATGAATATTCGGCAGTGGTAGTCGCTACGGGGGCGGCGGTTACGATCTGCAAGGTGGGTGACGTTGTCACCGCACGTCCGCAACTTGCGTGTGGGAAGTGCAAGCCTTGTCAGCGGGGAGAGTATAATATTTGTGAGGAGCTAAGAGTGCAAGCCTTTCAGGCAAATGGAGCTGCGCAAGACTTTTTTGTGGTTGATGATGACAGGGTTGCGGTGTTGCCTGAAGGTATGTCACTTGATTATGGGGCTATGATAGAACCGGTGGCAGTGGCTGCGCATGCAACTATGCGTGGCGGGGACTTGAAAGGTAAGAATGTGGTTGTATCGGGTGCCGGAACGATCGGTAACCTCGTGGCGCAGTTCGCTAAGGCAAGAGGAGCCAAACGGGTTCTTATTACCGATGTAAGTGATTTCAGACTTGAAATCGCTCGTAAATGTGGTATAGTAGATACGCTCAATGTAGCTAAGACATCACTCAAAGAAGGAGCGAAGAGGCTTTTCGGGGATGAAGATTTTCAAGCTGCGTTTGAGGTTGCCGGAGTTGAGTCGAGTATTCGTTCGCTTATGGAGTGTATTGAAAAAGGGAGTACTATCGTTGTAGTGGCGGTATTTGGCAAGGATCCGTCGCTTGATATGTTCTATTTGGGAGAGCACGAACTGAAGGTGAACGGAACGATGATGTATCGCCATGAAGATTATCTTACGGCTATCGATCAGGTAAGTTTGGGAGCTATCCGTCTCGAACCGCTTATTTCAAATCATTTTCCGTTCGAGCAGTATGACAAGGCATATAAATTTATAGACGAGAATAGTGCAACATCCATGAAAATAATTATTAAACTATAAAACCATGAAAATAATAGGTATAGGAGAAGTTGTTTGGGATTGCTTCCCGGAAGGTAAGAGACTTGGCGGAGCGCCTATCAATTTCTGTTTTTTTGCAAAGGAGTTGGGAGCAGAATCATATCCCGTTACGGCAATAGGTGGCGACGAACTCGGTGATGAAACATTTACGGTGCTTAAAGAGACCGGACTTGATTTAGGATATATTTCCCGTAATATTTTGCCGACAGGTAAAGTGCTTGTGTCGTTGAATGAGGCCGGTGTACCGCAATATGAGATTGTTGAGAATGTTGCTTGGGATGCTATCGAGTGTAGTCCTGCGACCATGAAACTTGTCGGCGATGCAGATGCTGTTTGTTGGGGCTCTTTGGCACAGCGAAGCGAAAAGTCACGTGCTGCAATCTTGAGACTCATAGATGCCGTGCCGGATACCTCTTTGAAGGTGTTTGATATTAATATCAGGCAACATTTTTATTCGACAGACTTGATTGTGGAGTCCTTGCAAAAGGCAAATGTCCTCAAATTGAATGAAGACGAATTGCCATTATTGATCTCTCTCCTTTCTCTTTCGACTGATTTTGTGGAAGCTATCGCAGAACTCATTGCTCGTTTCTCGCTCAAATATGTTATATTCACACAGGGGGCAGTACGTAGTGGCATATATGATGTAAGTGGGGAAATTTCATCCATAGATACACCTAAAGTCGAGGTGGCCGATACTGTAGGTGCAGGCGACTCGTTTACTGCTACCTTTGTTGTGAACATACTTAGAGGGGCGTCGGTCGCTGAATCACACCGCAAAGCGGTAGATGTATCGGCATATACTTGTACACAAAGGGGGGCTATTAATCCGTTGCCGGATAGTAAAAAGTAATATTGGGTACTCCACATAAGGAAGTTTCGTACTTGGTTTGAATGATTCTTCAAACCAAGCGTGGTGGATATGCCTTGTTCTTGTTGATTGCAGTTTAATTCCGTTAGTTAACCGCAGAATTTGCGGCTTAGCATACCTCTTTTGGCCGCATTTTATAGATAACTCCAGTTAAATAGTTATTTTTGCAGAAATAACTGATGGTATGTTTATCCATGAAATAGAAAATTGGAGTTCATTCAGATGGAACATCAAAAGTTTGTCAGATGAAATAGCCTGGATAAATAGGGCTATAGTCTATCTCGTGGAGCGGTTGAGTACAATTGGATTTGAATAGTAATTTTTACGAAATAAAGGAACCCATGTTGAAAATATTAGTAACCTACGCCGTACAAGGCGAATTTGTAGAACTTAAATGGCCGGATATAGAACCTTACTACGTTCGTACAGGTATTGGTAAAGTGAAATCAGCCTTTCATTTGGCAGAGGCAATCCGTCAGGTACAACCGGACTTGGTGCTCAATATCGGAAGTGCCGGAACAGTCAACCATCAGGTAGGAGATATTTTTGTATGTCGCAAGTTTGTAGACCGTGATATGCAGAAAATGAAAGAGTTCGGATTGGAGTGTGAGATCGATTCATCAGCTCTGCTCGAAGAAAAAGGATATTGCACGCATTGGACGGAACATGGAATCTGCAATACAGGAGATGGCTTCCTCACCGAGTTGACCCATGTTAGCGGAGATGTTGTAGATATGGAAGCATACGCACAGGCATTTGTCTGCCGTTCAAAAGAAATCCCGTTTATTTCCGTGAAATACGTGACTGACATAATTGGCCAGAATTCCGTGAAACATTGGGAAGATAAACTTGCCGATGCACGGCAGGGACTATCGCATTACTTTAATGTCTTGAAAGAAAGAATATGATAAGTGACTCCTGCGGCTATCAATCCCAGGAGAATCTTTACCCATATAAAAGGAATCAGGCAGAAAATGCAATAAAGCATTGTTCCCCACATTAATACGAGAGAAATTATTTTGGCACGGAGAGGAATCGCCTTGTTTTCGCGGAAATTGCGGATGTAAGGACCGAAGTGCCGATGGTTGAGCAGCCAGTTATATAATCGGGGTGACCCTTTGAAATAAAGGGCGGCGGTGAGCAATAGAAAAGGGGTAGTGGGCAGTAGCGGCAGAAAGATGCCGAGAATACCGAGCGCAAGGGAAATACTACCTAAAACAATATATAGAGTTTTCATGCGGCAAAGATAGTGCAAAAAAAGGGGAAAAATAACACTCTTTGCTGGATGAAAACTCTATTTTATATTACCTTTGCCGTTGCATCGAGGTGACATTAGATGCGTGTAACTATTAAAATACATACACTCATGTTTACAGTAATCAAACGCATGGAGATTTCGGCTTCTCATAAGCTGGTACTCCCGTATCGCAGTAAATGCGCCAGTTTACACGGTCACAACTGGATTATCACCGTCTATTGCCGTTCCGCGCGGCTCAACTCCGAAGGAATGGTGGTAGATTTCACCCGCATCAAAGAAGTGGTCATGGAGAAACTCGACCATCAAAATCTGAACGAAGTACTCCCATTTAATCCCACAGCGGAGAATATCGCCCGGTGGGTATGCAAACAGATTCCTCAATGCTATAAAGTAGAAGTGCAGGAATCGGAAGGAAACATTGTCATCTACGAGAAAGATTCCGGCAGCACAGAAGGACAAGAATAGCAAACTAAACAAATTTTGATGATGAGAAAGATTAATGAAATCTTTTACAGCTTGCAGGGTGAAGGCTACCATACCGGAACTCCGGCCATCTTCGTCCGTTTTTCCGGCTGCAACCTGAAATGTGACTTTTGCGACACACAACACGAAGAAGGAAAAATGATGACCGACGATGAAATAATCGCCGAAGTGAAAAAATATCCTGCCGTCACCGTTGTCCTCACGGGCGGCGAACCTTCCTTATGGATAGACGATGAATTGATCGACCGTTTGCATGAGGCAGGCAAATATGTGACCATCGAAACCAACGGTACACGCCCCCTGCCGGCAGCTATCGACTGGGTGACCTGCTCCCCCAAACAAGGGGCGAAACTTGCCATCGACCGGATGGATGAAGTGAAAGTGGTCTATGAAGGACAAGATATAAGTATTTTTGAACTACTTCCGGCCGAACATTTTTTCCTCCAGCCTTGTTCTTGTAATAACACTGCTTCAACAGTGGACTGTGTAATGCGACATCCCAAATGGAGACTCAGCCTGCAAACACACAAATTAATCGACATCCGTTGAACAAAATAGACGGGTGATGCGGAAGAAGCTTAAATTATTACAAAATATAGTATGAAAGTAGGTTTGTTTATTCCTTGTTATATCAATGCTATTTACCCCAATGTGGGAGTGGCATCGTATAGACTATTGAAAAGTTTGGGAGTAGACGTCGATTATCCGTTGGATCAGACCTGTTGCGGACAACCGATGGCAAATGCTGGTTTTGAAGATGAATCGATGAAATTGGCACTCCGTTTTGACGATCTGTTCCGTGAATACGATTACATCGTCGGCCCTTCCGCCAGTTGTGTGGCATTTGTGAAAGAGAATCATCCCGGTATCTTAGAGAAAGAAGGACATGTTTGTCAGAGTGCGGGAAAGATTTATGATATTTGTGAGTTCATTCACGATGTCTTGAAACCTTCCAAAATTCCTGCACGCTTTCCTCATAAAGTCAGTATTCACAATAGCTGTCATGGGGTGCGCGAACTGTTGATTTCCGCTCCCACCGAACTGAATATCCCTTATTACAATAAATTGCGTGACCTGCTCAATCTGGTAGAAGGCATCGAAGTATTCGAGCCCAGCCATATTGACGAGTGTTGCGGCTTTGGCGGAATGTTTGCGGTGGAAGAGCAGGCAGTCTCCGTCTGCATGGGGCGTGATAAGGTAAAAGATCACATCGCTACCGGAGCCGAGTATATTGTCGGAGCGGACAGTTCCTGCCTGATGCATATGCAAGGTGTCATCAAACGGG
>ERZ1504712.699-NODE-699-length-11647-cov-3.785283_pt1 | contig 11647 bp, 6 predicted proteins | sample MGYA00572411_ERZ1504712 | MGnify/ENA primary metagenome ERZ1504712 (study PRJEB39906, sample SAMEA3182091) | gut metagenome | biome: human; feature: gut; material: Stool; isolation source: human stools | place: Canada | collected 2013-03-11 ...
CCTGATTCCCGAAGAATATTCCGTGATAGCCACCTTAAACCTCAACGGAGACTATGTTTCCGACCAACTGGCGGCCACGGTAGGCGGTATCGGCATCGCTCCGGGAGCAAATATCAACTACCAGACAGGTCATGCCATCTTTGAAGCGACTCACGGAACAGCCCCCAATATTGCGGGAAAAGATGTGGTGAACCCTTGTTCTATTATCCTTTCGGCAGTAATGATGCTCGAATATTTTGACTGGAAAGAAGCGGCTGCTCTGATAGAGAAAGCCTTGGAACAAAGCTTCTTGGACGCTCGTGCTACACACGATTTAGCCCGTTTTATGCCGAATGGAACCTCCCTCTCTACTTCCGCTTTCACTCGTGAGATCGTGGAAAGAATTGAAAAACAAAAGTAACGAATAAAAAACGAAGAAAGATGAAAAAAGAGGAAATGAAGGAAGCTACCCGGATTGATACAGAATTGTTCTCCAAGTTTGATGTGAAGCGCGGATTGCGTAATGAAGACGGCACAGGTGTATTGGTAGGTTTAACCAGAATCGGTAATGTAGTAGGATATGAACGTGTTCCGGGTGGTGGACTGAAACCCATACCGGGAAAACTGTTCTATCGCGGTTATGATGTAGAAGATATTTCTCACGCTATAATCAAAGAGAAACGCTTTGGCTTCGAAGAAGTGGCTTACCTATTGCTTTCCGGACGTCTGCCGGATAAAGAAGAACTACTTTCTTTCCGTGAGTTGATTAACGACAATATGCCGTTGGAACAGAAAACGAAAATGAACATCATCGAGTTGGAAGGAAACAACATCATGAATATTCTTTCACGCAGCGTACTCGAAATGTATCGTTTTGACGCAAATGCGGATGATACCTCCCGGGATAACCTGATGCGTCAGAGTATTGAACTGATTTCAAAGTTCCCCACTATCATCGCTTATGCTTATAATATGCTTCGTCATGCTACTTTCGGACGTTCTCTGCATATCCGCCATCCGCAGGAAAAGCTCTCTATTGCCGAGAATTTCCTGTATATGCTGAAAAAAGACTATACCGAACTGGATGCACGCACCCTCGATTTGTTATTGATTCTTCAGGCGGAGCACGGTGGTGGTAATAACTCTACTTTCACCGTTCGCGTTACTTCTTCTACCGGAACAGATACTTATTCGGCCATCGCCGCAGGTATCGGTTCGCTGAAAGGTCCGCTTCACGGAGGTGCCAATATTCAGGTTGCTGACATGTTCCAGCACCTGAAGGAAAATATCAAAGACTGGACAAGTGTAGATGAGATAGACACTTACTACACCCGAATGTTGAACAAAGAAGTGTATAACAAAACCGGATTGATCTATGGTATCGGACATGCCGTTTATACCATCTCCGACCCTCGTGCTCTTCTATTGAAAGAACTGGCTCGCGACCTTGCCCGTGAAAAAGGCAGAGAAAGCGAATTTGCTTTCCTCGAACTGTTGGAAGAACGTGCCATCGCTACTTTCGGACGGGTTAAAAACAACGGAAAGACAGTGTCCAGCAATATCGACTTCTATTCGGGCTTCGTGTATGAAATGATCGGTTTGCCGCAGGAAATCTTCACTCCACTGTTTGCCATGGCACGTATCGTAGGCTGGTGTGCACACCGCAATGAAGAATTGACTTTCGACGGTAAACGGATTATCCGCCCGGCTTATAAAAATGTACTTGATGATTTGGCTTATATCCCAATTAAGAAACGCTGATAAGAACCAATCCTTTTATTGAATAGATAAGTAATCCCGGATGTGTGCCCGATCATTTCAGAAGCGCATCCGGGAAATTTTATATTTTCTCCTTTTTTATGTTCGTAAAAGAATGTACTTCAGATTCTTTCTATTTTTTGTATCGTCGTTTATCTCATTTTTGTTATTTTTGCGTGTTACAAAATAGATCGGTATGAGTATAGATACTTTTAATCTGTTTCTGGGGGTGATGAGCCTGATTGCTTTGTTTGTTTTTATCGCCCTTTACTTTGTGAAAGCCGGATATGGTATTTTCCGCACAGCATCGTGGGGCGTAGCTATCTCCAATAAACTAGCCTGGATATTGATGGAAGCTCCGGTTTTCGTGGTGATGTGCGTGATGTGGATCTATTCCGAACGTCGGTTCGAGCCGGTGATTTTCACTTTCTTCCTCTTCTTTCAAATTCACTATTTTCAGCGTGCTTTCATCTTCCCTTTGCTATTGAAAGGGAAAAGTAAGATGCCACTGGCAATCATGTCGATGGGAGTTCTTTTTAATTTGCTGAATGGCTATATGCAAGGAAAATGGATTTTCTATCTTGCTCCCGAAACGATGTATCAAGCCGGCTGGTTCACTTCACCGTGGTTTATTTTCGGCACATTGTTCTTTTTCGCAGGTATGCTGTTGAACTGGCAGTCGGATTATATCATCCGACATTTGCGCAAACCGGGAGACACCCGGCATTATCTGCCTCAAAAAGGAATGTACCGTTATGTCACTTCCGCCAACTATTTCGGTGAGATAGTAGAATGGGCAGGTTGGGCGATACTCACTTGTTCACTTTCCGGCCTGGTCTTCCTTTGGTGGACGATTGCTAACCTTGTTCCCCGTGCCAACGCTATTTGGTGCCGTTACCGCGAAGAATTCGGAGACGCAGTGGGAGAACGGAAACGAGTGTTCCCTTTCCTTTATTAGGGGCGTTTTTCATCATGATTTACGTATGACTTAAATAAAATATCAACTACTATGGAATCTAAACTTTTTAGCCCGGTCACCTTTGGCCCTTTGACGCTGCGGAATCGAACGATCCGTTCGGCAGCTTTTGAGAGCATGTGTCCGGAGAATACTCCCACGCAGATGTTGCTGGATTACCATCGGTCGGTAGCTGCGGGGGGAGTGGGTATGACAACAGTGGCTTATGCTGCCGTGACACAAAGCGGACTTTCTTTCGACCGTCAATTGTGGTTGCGTCCGTCCATTATTCCCCGTTTACATGAACTGACAAAAGCCGTGCACGATGAAGGTGCCGCAGTAGGTATACAAATCGGGCATTGTGGAAATATGTCCCATAAAAATATATGTGGTGTCACTCCTATATCCGCATCTTCAGGCTTCAACCTCTATTCTCCTACGTTTGTGCGTGGAATGGAAAAAGAGGAGCTTCCGGAAATGGCGAAAGCGTATGGAAATGCAGTCAATCTGGCGAGGAAAGCCGGGTTTGACGCCGTTGAAGTACATGCGGGGCACGGCTATTTGATTAGTCAATTCCTGTCTCCCTACACCAATCATCGGAAAGATGAATATGGCGGTTCGCTCGAAAACCGGATGCGTTTTATGGATATGGTGATGGAAGAAGTGATGAAAGCGGCGGGCAATGATATGGCAGTTTTCGTAAAAATGAATATGCGCGACGGCTTCAAAGGAGGAATGGAGATAGACGAATCCATACAAGTGGCCAAACGTCTGTTGGAACTTGGCGCTCATGGATTGGTGTTGAGTGGTGGTTTTGTCAGCAAAGCGCCGATGTATGTAATGAGAGGGGCCATGCCGATTCGTTCGATGTCTTACTATATGAATTGTTGGTGGCTGAAATACGGAGTCCGTATGTTTGGCAAATGGATGATCCCCTCTGTACCCTTCAAAGAGGCTTATTTCCTTGAAGATGCACTGAAATTCCGTGCGGCTCTTCCGGATGCGCCGTTGATTTATGTCGGTGGTCTTGTTTCCCGTCAGAAAATAGATGAAGTGCTCGATTCCGGTTTTGATGCCGTGCAGATGGCGAGAGCTTTGCTCAACGAACCGGGGTTCGTGAACCGGATGAAACAGGAAGAACAAGCACGCTGCAACTGTGGACACAGTAATTATTGCATAGGACGTATGTATACGATAGAAATGGCTTGTCATCAACATTTGAAAGAACAATTACCTTCCTCTTTACAAAAGGAAATTGATAAACTGGAGAAAAAATGAGTGAAATGAAATGGGCAATCATCACCGGTGCGGACGGAGGAATGGGAACAGAAATAACACGTGCCGTAGCCAAAGCCGGTTATCGAATCATTATGGCTTGTTATCATCCGAAGAAAGCGGAGGTTGTTCGTGAATGTTTGAGCAAGGAAACCGGAAACCCGGATTTGGAGGTTATGGCTATTGACTTATCTTCCATGCAATCCGTAGTTGCTTTTGCCAGTCAGATCTTAGAAAGGAATCTTCCCATCTCTTTGTTAATGAATAATGCCGGAACGATGGAGACAGGTTTTCATACTACTTCCGAAGGATTCGAACGAACGGTAAGTGTGAACTACATGGGACCTTATCTGCTTACCCGGAAATTAATTCCGCTGATGGTGCGTGGAGCGCGTATCGTAAATATGGTTTCCTGTACATACGCAATCGGCAAGCTCGACTTCCCGGATTTCTTTCATAGAGGGAAAACGGGAACGTTTTGGAGGATTCCTGTTTACAGTAACACGAAGCTGGCTTTATTATTGTTTACTTTCGAACTTTCCGAGCAACTTCGAGAGAAAGGGATTAGCGTCAATGCTGCGGATCCGGGAATTGTTTCTACTGATATCATCACTATGCACAAGTGGTTCGATCCGTTGACGGATATTTTTTTCCGTCCTTTTATCCGTAAACCCAAGAAAGGGGCTTCTACGGCAATCGGTTTACTGTTGGACGAAAAGGAAGCTGGTGTGACAGGACAACTGTATGTCAATAACCACCGGAAAAACTTGTCTGATAAATACACGAATCATGTGCAGAAAGAGCAGTTGTGGGAGATAACGGAACGTGCGTTGGCGAGTTGGCTGAAGTAGGTTTTCTTTTCTTTTTTTATTTAAATTATCTAGTATTTACTTATATATAGGTATTGTACATATCTATATACCTCATTTTTGTTGTCTTATTTTTACCAATAGATAGGGATTGTTTGGCATCCCTCTTTCTGCTTACCTTTGCATCGCTTTTAGAACAATGAAAAGGTTATAAAGTAAAAAGGTAAAAAGGAGATGAGCAATAAATGTTTTTTGGTTTTTCTGGCATTCTTGTTTTCCGTATCCGTATATTCACAACAGGGGCGTCACCGTAGTAGTTTAATTTCGGGCAGAGTGATGTCCACAGAGAAAGAAGTGGTGGATTTTGCGACAGTTTATCTGAAAGGAACCAACCAAGGATGCTATACAGATGAAAAAGGTATATATCATTTGAAAACGACAGCAGGTGAATAATATACACTCGTCGTTTCGGCTATCGGTTATCAAACGGTAGAAAAGAAAGTTAAATTAGCCAAGGGAGAAAGAATAAAAGTAAACGTCACTATCGCGCCGGCGGTAAAAGAACTGGGAGAGGTGCTGGTCACGACATCTGGAGTCGGCCGTGTGAATCAGTCTGCTTTTAATGCGGTAGCCATTGATGCGAAGAAATTGCATAACAGTACGCAGACTTTGGCAGGTGCACTGACTAAAGTGCCCGGTGTAAAACTCCGCGAATCAGGTGGAGTGGGGTCGGATATGCAATTGTATATCGATGGCTTTAGCGGAAAACATGTGAAAATCTTCATTGACGGCATACCACAGGAAGGAGCCGGTGCTGCATTCGATTTGAACAATGTTCCTATTAATTTTGCTGACCGTATAGAAGTCTATAAAGGAGTAGTTCCCGTAGGATTCGGAACCGATGCTATTGGGGGAGTGGTTAATATTGTCACCAACAAACAACCCGGAAAGTGGTTTATGGATGCTTCCTATTCTTACGGATCGTTTAATACTCATAAATCATACGTGCGCTTCGGACAAACGTTCAAAAATGGTTTCATGTATGAGGTCAATGCTTTTCAAAATTTCTCGGATAATGATTATTATGTGGACACTTATGTACGCGAATTTGAGATTAAAGAAGATGGAAGCGTACGTTTTCCGCCACTTGACAAAAATAAGATTTATCATCTGAAACGTTTTAATGACCAGTATCATAATGAAGCCGTGATTGGAAAAATCGGCTTGGTAGGAAAGAAATGGGCAGACCGTTTGGCGTTGAGTTTCAATTATTCCCATTTCTATAAAGAGATACAAACAGGCGTTTATCAAGATGTCGTGTTCGGTGAAAAATTCCGCAAAGGACATTCGTTGGTCCCTTCTTTAGAATATTACAAAAAGAACTTACTGGTGAAAAACCTGGATCTGCTGTTGACTGCCAATTATAATCATAATATCACCAATAATGTCGATACCGCTTCGCGGGCTTACAACTGGCGTGGAGATTTTTATGAAAAAGGCAGCCGGGGAGAACAGTCTTACCAGAACAGTGAATCTAAAAATAGAAACTGGAATGGGACGCTGAAGATGAATTATCATATCGGACAGGCACATACGTTTACTTTCAGTCATGTAATCAGTGATTTTGAACGTACGAGCCGCTCTACCATTGGTGCTTCTTCCAAATTCACGGACTTTTCTATTCCTAAAATCACCCGTAAAAACGTCAGCGGGCTTTCTTACCGTCTGATGCCGTCGGACAGATGGAATGTGTCGGCATTTGCCAAATATTACCGGCAATACAACAAGGGACCGGTATCGCAGAATACAGATGGAATAGGCAATTATATCAATCTGTCCAATACGGCAAGCGCTCTTGGATATGGAGCGGCAGATACCTATTTTATATGGAAAGATCTTCAGGTGAAACTTTCGTACGAAAAGGCTTTCCGCCTGCCGACCACGGACGAACTCTTTGGAGATGAAGACCTTGAAGCTGGTAAAATGAATCTGAAACCGGAGAAAAGTGATAATGTCAATTTGAGTTTCAGCTATAATCATCAGTTTGGCAAGCATGGATTGTATGCCGAGGCCGGTTTGATATATCGGGATACGAAAGATTACATAAAAAGAGGACTGGACGTATTGGGAGGAACAAGCTACGGATATTATGAGAACCACGGTCACGTAAGGACCAAAGGGTATAATTTGTCATTGCTTTATAGCTTCTCGCATTGGTTTGATATAGGAGGAACATTTAATAGCATCGATACTCGTGATTACGAAAAGTTTCTGGCGGGTTCCTCTTTGCAAGAAAGCATGCACTATAAAGTGCGTATGCCGAATCTGCCCTATCGTTATGCTAATATCAATGCAAATTTTTATTGGAATGACCTGTTTGTCAAAGGAAATGTATTGAGCATCGGCTATGATAGCTACTGGCAGCACGATTTTCCTCTTTACTGGGAGAATCTCGGAGATAAAGATTCAAAGAATATGGTGCCGGAACAGTTTTCTCATAATCTGTTTTTGTCCTACACCATGAAGAATGGACGTTATAATGTATCATTTGAATGTCGGAATTTCACCGATGCCCAACTGTTTGACAATTTTAGCCTGCAAAAAGCGGGGCGCGCATTCTATGGAAAGTTCAGAGTATTTTTCGGTAAATAATAAGAGTAAGTTTTTAGTATCAATCAATAATGAAGAATATATGAGGAAGTTTTTATTACAGGCTTTTGCCGTAGCTTTTTGCTTGAGTAGCGGTGTGTTTGTGGCATCTTGCGACGATGATAATCATCCGGTGGATAACCCGCCAATTGATGGAGAAACGACTTATGTGGTGGCTGCCACAACCGGTGAAGCAAGTTATTTGGTAGTAGCCAATTCTTTGGATGAAGGAACAGTGTCGACCCAAGGGAATGGAACCGAAGTGATTGGCGGTACCTATTGGGTATATAAAGGATTGGATTATGTGTTTGCTTTAGTTTATAATAAAGGTGGCGCAGGTACAGGAGCTTCCTATTATCTGGGGGCAGATGGTAAAATGAAAGAAAAGTACACATACACTTATAATCGTATCACGTCTTATGGAACCTGGAGGGATAAAGTGGTGACTGTTTCCACCGGGGACTCGAAAATAACAGATGAGGATCAGAATGTGGCTCAAGCATTGTTGTTCAACTATTTGGATGCGACCGATGGCAGTCAGGAAGAGGGTACCTTGCTTGCCGAAAATTACTTGGGTAATGGTGAAAAAGTTTCATGGGCAGGTCTGGTTGAAGCTAACAATAAGATTTATACATCTGTCATCCTAATGGGAATGAGTAAGTACGGTATTAAAAAATGGCCGGAAGCTGTGACAGATCAGGAACTTGTGACTAAGACTGACGGTGGTAGCGGCAGCGGTGCATATACAGCCGGTGTCATTCCTTCTACACAATACCCGGATAATGCTTATGTGGCAATTTATAGTGGCACGAACTTCAATGAGACTCCGGTGATTGCCAAGACTGATAAAATAGGCTATGCATGCGGTCGTATGCGTTCACAATATTATCAGACTATTTGGGCCGCTGATAATGGTGACGTCTATGTGTTCTCTCCCGGATATGGACGTACGGCAGTTTCATCTTCAGATTTGAAGAAGGTAACAGGACAGAAGCCTTCGGGCGCAATGCGTATCAAAGCAGGCGCAACAGATTTCGATCCGGATTACTATGTGAACTTTGAAGAGATAGGCACTAAACATCCTATTTTCCGTTGCTGGCACATCTCTGAAGATTACTTCCTGCTTCAATTGTATAAAAATGGAGCGGAAGATATGATTAATGGTGGTACAAGTGCAGATGTTAGCGAATTAGCTGTTTTCAAGGCGGAAGATCAGACGATTATGCCTGTTACAGGTCTGCCGGCTGACGGAAAGTTTGGTGGCGAGCCTTATGGAGAAAAAGGGTATGCTTATATGGCTGTCACTGTGACTACGGGCGAGAAACCGGCCTTCTATAAAATAGACGCAAAAACAGGCAAGGCAGTCAAAGGTTTAACGGTAGAGGCTGACGCTATCACTACGGTAGGTAAGATGGAATATCTTTCAAAATAATACAGTCGGTTAAATAGAGAATCTTTTGTAGATAAAAGCCTGCCGAGCGGAAAGCTTTGCAGGCTTTTTCAAGAAATAGTAATGAAAACATGAAAAAAATATTCAGAAAGATACATTTGTGGCTTTCCGTCCCTTTCGGACTGATAATAACTCTTGTCTGCTTCTCCGGTGCCATGCTGGTATTTGAAAATGAGGCGAATGAGTGGTTTCGACGCGACCTTTACTACGTAGAAACGGTAAAGGGGTCTCCTCTTCCTATGGATAAGTTGCTTGAAAAAGTGGCGACGACATTGCCTGACAGTGTAGCGGTGACCGGTGTCAGCATATCTTCTGATCCCGGACGTGCGTATCAGGTTAGTCTTTCCAAACCACGTCGTGCATCTTTGTATGTAGACCAGTATACGGGCGAAGTAAAAGGAAAAAGCGAGCGTAGCGGCTTTTTTATGTTTATGTTCCGAATGCATCGCTGGCTTCTGGATAGTATGAATCCGGGAAATGAAGGAATCTTTTGGGGCAAAATGATTGTAGGTGTCAGTACGCTTTTACTTGTTTTTGTACTGATTTCGGGAATTGTCATTTGGTGGCCGCGTACACGTAAAGCATTGAAGAATAGCCTGAAAATAACAGCAACAAAAGGTTGGAGAAGGTTTTGGTATGACTTGCATGTGGCAGGTGGAATGTATGCTCTGATCTTTCTACTGGCTATGGCACTGACGGGGTTGACCTGGTCTTTTCCGTGGTATCGGACGGCTTTCTATAAGGTCTTCGGGGTAGAAGTACAGCAACGTGCCGCCCAAGGACATGAACAGAAAAGTGATGCTCAAAAGAGAAATACCAAACTGGCAGCCCATCGGGAAAAGAAAAGAGAAGGAAATGAGGTTCGAAAGGGTGAAAGAAGCAGACGTCCGGAAAACAATCATAGTGATATGTACTCGGTAACTTCACCATTCGTTTATTGGCAAGAGATTTATGATAAACTAAGACGTCAGAATCCGGAGTATAAGCAAATCAGTATTTCTTCTGGTACGGCAAGCGTGTCTTTCAACCGTTTCGGTAATCAGCGGGCATCTGACCGTTATTCTTTCAATACGGATAATGGTGAATTTACAGAAACAAGTCTTTATCAACATCAAGACAAGTCGGGAAAGATTCGTGGTTGGATTTATTCTGTGCATGTTGGTAACTGGGGAGGAATGTTTACTCGCATACTTACCTTTATTGCTGCCTTATTGGGGTCTGCACTACCACTGACTGGATATTATTTATGGATAAAAAGACTCATAAAGGTACGGAAATGAATGAAATTTTTTCCTACTATAAAGTTGAAAAACATAAAAACATCTGCCACCTGCAACGAAAAGCGTGTAATACACTAGTTAATAGATAGTTGTAACGTTGCAGATACCTGTGGCAGATAGGTTGCAGATAAAGTATCTGCAACACGTTATATAATCAAAGAAAAAGCCTTGATTCCTTTATGCAAAGCTATGGGATAATTGGGGTGACTCTATGGATAATTTGTGGTGTCTCTACGGGGAAACGACAGTATCCTTACGTAGAAACTGTAGTGTCCCGCCTTAGAAACTCTCGTTTCCTGCCGTGGAAACTGTAATTTCTAATGCCGGAAACGACAGTTCCCCGCCTGGAAACGGGAAGTTAATGTATACAATAAACTTTTGCACCCATGGAGAATTGGCTTTGCAAGGCTTATACTGTGTGGCAGATACTTTGATCTGCAACCTATCTGCAACAGTATCCGCAACGTTACAACTATCTATTAACTAGTGTATTACACGCGTTTGGTTGCAGGTGGCAGATGTTTTTATGTTTTTTCAACTTTATAGTAGGAGGATTACGCATCAAAATTAGGGTCGCAACCGTAAGTCATAAAACAAATTCACCTCTGTGTCCTCCGTGTCCTCTGTGGTGAAAAGAAGCATTGAATAAATGAAAGAAGAGCGGTGAATGATAAGGAAATCTCCCGTTCATCCACCGCTCTTTATCTTATATACTGATATAAGCTGAACTCCTAAAAATAAAAAGATTAGATTGAAAGCTCTTTCAATACAGTGACAAGATCTCTCTTGATTGGTTTGTCATTCTTAATAGCCTTGCTGAACGGTACGTAAACGATTTCATCATGTTCGATTCCGATCATTACGTTACGTTGATCTTCCATAATAGCATCGATAGCAGCAGCACCGAGGCGGCTTGCCAGGATACGGTCGTGGGCAGTTGGGCTACCACCACGTTGCAGGTGACCTAAAATCGTCACACGTACATCATATTGCGGATATTCGTTTTTCACACGTTCGGCATAATGCATGGCTCCTCCTGTCAGTTCGCTTTCGGCTACCAATACAATGCTACTGTTTTTTGATTTGCGGAATCCGTTTTTGATAAACTCTTCCAGTTGGTCGACTTCCGTACTGAATTCCGGAATAATGGCAGCTTCCGCACCCGAAGCGATAGCTCCGTTCAACGCAAGGAAACCGGCATCACGTCCCATAACTTCAACGAAGAACAAACGTTCATGTGAAGTGGCTGTGTCGCGAATCTTATCTACGGCATCCAATATGGTATTCAATGCAGTATCATATCCGATGGTCGTATCTGTACCATAAAGGTCGTTGTCAATAGTTCCCGGCAGTCCGATACATGGAACATCAAATTCCTGTGCAAAGATACGCGCACCTGTCAGTGAGCCGTCTCCACCAATGATAACCAAAGCATCGATGCCTTCTTTTTTCATGTTGTCATAAGCCAACTGACGACCTTCCGGAGTCGTGA
>ERZ1504712.714-NODE-714-length-11410-cov-4.218318_pt1 | contig 11410 bp, 10 predicted proteins | sample MGYA00572411_ERZ1504712 | MGnify/ENA primary metagenome ERZ1504712 (study PRJEB39906, sample SAMEA3182091) | gut metagenome | biome: human; feature: gut; material: Stool; isolation source: human stools | place: Canada | collected 2013-03-11 ...
AACTCTGCAAAAGGGTCTTATAGATTAACCTTTTCACAAAGTCTGTCACTCGGAAGGTCAGATGAAAATTCAACTATTCGTTAATTTTTCTTCTAACTTATCTGCGTATTTCAGCACGAATTTTCGGAAATCATCGAAACTTAATTCCAGATCAAATGTAATAGGTGCATTTACATCATCTCCGCTTTTATCCATAATATGGATATTCTCAATGTTTTCTACATTGCAATTCATTATATCGAACCGATAGTGGCATATTGAGTTACGGATATGATAGGCTATATTTTCTATTGAATTCTTATCAACTCCTTTTCTGTGTTCATTCGCTGTGATTTTGGTTGTATCAATTCCCCAGTTTTCATAATCAACTAATCCATCTACGGATATATTTTTGTCATGGTCTGCGCATTGTTGCGGCATAATTAAGAGGCCCACACAACAATTCATAAAGAGGGTCTTTTCAGAGTTGCAGTTGTGTTCGTATTGAACAAGAATTTGTCGCGTGCGGGAAATAAAATCAATGCGATTTTGATAGTTACTCATAAGTTCTTATTTTTATTCATCTAATCCCGTAATGCTTGCAAATTTTTTCCATCCTGTTGCTTTTTTATATGCATCAGTGCATCCTGACGGCACTTTCAGCACCGAATAAGGATTAATGTTGTAAAAAGTATAATCTTTACATGTCGGCGGTATTTCTGTACCTATTTTGAATAATCGAAGGTTGGAATTGCCATAAAAAGTGTATTCATCTATTCTTTTGACTTGTGTACATTCAGACATATCAACGGTCGTAAGATTTATTGCCCCATCAAAGGCTCCCAAATCACGAACTCCTGAGATAGATTCCAATTTTGAACCTTTCTCAAACGTAATCATTTCTAATGATGAACAACCTTTGAATGCGGCAATTTCAATCGTTTCCACACTTGCGGGAATCTCGATGAAGGTTAAGGCTTTGCAGTCTGAAAGGGCACCCGAATAATTATCTTTGTTCTGATAACCTCCTGTGATAGATTTCAATTTTGAACCTTTCTCAAACGTAATTGTTCTCAATGATGAACCCTTGAAAGCTGTTCCAAGGCTTTCTACGCTTGCAGGAATCTCAATAGTAGTTAAGGATTTGCAGTCTAAAAAGGCACCCAAAATCTTATAATTATTATCATGTCCCCCTGTGAAAGCTTTTAATTTTGAACCTTTCTCAAAAGTTATTGTTTTCAATGAAACACAACCCTTGAAATTATTAAAGGTCATCGACTCTACATTTACAGGAATCGTCACTTTCCATAGATTGGAACAACCGCTGAATGCATCATCAAGAACTGTCAAACCTGTAAAGTGTTTCAATTCATTAAAAATCTGAATTTCCGAGTTTCCTGTGAATGTTGTGCCAAGTGATGTAACCGTTGCGGCTTCGTCATAGGATAATTCAAGATCTCCATTAGTGTCCCACATTCCCACACATAGTTTCTTTACATTTTCATCTGCGAACTGAATAATATTCGGGTCTACCGATTGTCCCGTTTTGGAAATCGTGATTACCGTACCATCTGCCAATTCAAAGTAAACATTGTTCTCATCCTGCGTGATTTTGATGCTATCTGCATCCTTGCCGTCCTCTCCCGTAGCTTTGCCTAATTGCGTCCAATTCGTTCCGTTGTCATAGGAAATCCACCAATAGCCCTCTCGAATTTCGAGTTTCGGCGTAACACCATCTGCACCATCACTGCCGTCTGTCCCCTGTGCCTTGATTTTCTGTCCGTCCACAATGATAAATTCACCGTCCAGCGTCCAATAATAGATGCCATCCCCGTCTTTCTTCACACCGATAACGGGAGTGTTTCCATCGACGCCATCCGTACCATCTTTACCGTTATAAATCACAATCGGGTTACTCTTGGCGAACTTAATCGTGTAGCCTACCACCTTGCCGTTCTCGGTCAGTGGGTCTACACTCGTGATATAATCGTTGTTTTGGAGTGCTGTCACAATCGTTTGTAATGCCGAAAGGTTGGTATTCGTTTCGTTGCAAAGACGCTGTAAGGCTTCAAAAGCAGACCATGTAGGCAGTTTGATTTGCGTACCGTCAGCCAATGTAAAGATTACATAGTCGGTGCTGGTTTTATAATCCACGCCCGAAAACATGGAATCGCCACCAATGCCATCTTCACCTGTTGCTTTACCTAACTGCGTCCAATTTGCTCCGTTATCATAGGAAACAAACCAATAATCGTTTTCGATTTTGAATTGCGGGGTCGTGCCGTTGGTTCCATTTGTGCCGTCTTTACCCTCGGCTTGGATTTTTCCACCATCGACCACGATAAATTCACCGTTCAACGTCCAATAATAGACACCATCAGTATCTTTCTTTACGCTGATAGTGGGTGTTATCCCATCTTCACCGTCTTGTCCGTCTTTACCGTGGTAGATGGTAATAGGGTTACCTTTGCTGAAAGTAATTGTATAGCCGATTTCTTTGCCGTCTTTCATAAGAGGTGTAGTCCCCGTAACATAGACGTTGTTTTGTAATGCTGTTACGATAGTCTGCAACGATGAAATATTTGTGTTCATCTGCTTGCAGAGTTCCTCTAATTTTGCGACACGGTTTTCCAATCCGTGAACGCTGTTCCAAAGGTCATCATCATCGTATTTACACGATGTGAGCGCAACCACCGCAAATAATGCGGCAAAGGCCAATAGTTTTTTCATAGTAAGATTTATTTAAGTTGAACAAGTGTTTCAAATCTTACTATCCGTCCCTCGATAGTGGCTTATGTGCAAAAGAAAGCGCAGGACTGAAAGCCTATTATAGTTAAGCGGGTTCTGACAAAACCTTGACAATATAATAAGCAACAGCCCCACGCCTATCCGTAAGGATATGACGCGGTAGATGTTCGCCTATTCTCTTGTCTTTTGAACTGTCAGATTCGCTTAACGAGAACAAGCTACACTTTCCGTGTATGCAAGTTCCCGAAAGAAGATGAAGAAATTTTGCCTCCGGCCGAGCTGCTGGCTGACTATTACAAAAAACGGGCGGCTCTTGACCATGAGATAGACAAGACCTTGGCCGAGATACAGAAAATTCTCGGTATAGAAATAGAAAGGTGACCTATTAGAAAAAGAAGATGAATACAGAAACAACGATAGTGCAATATAACGATCCGGCGTACAGTGAACTTGTCAACCATATTACGGATTTATGGACGGAGGCTAAGGCCGATGCCATAACAGCCGTAAATGCACACCTTCTTGATGCGAACTGGAAGACAGGACAATATATTGTTGAATTTGAGCAAAAAGGGATGGCTCGGGCCGAATACGGCAAGCAACTTCTCGTAAATCTATCAAAGGACTTGACAATAAGATGCGGTCGTGGGTTCAGCCGGTCCAATTTAACCTATATGCGTAAACTCTATCTCGCTTTCCCAAAAAGTGAGACACTGTCTCACAAATTGACATGGAGTCATTATTTCGAGTTGTTGAAATGTGATGACCCTTTGGAGATGAAGTTCTACTTCACGGAATCCATACGCCAAGGCTGGAAAGTGCGGGAGCTGAAACGGCAAATAAAAAGTGCATTGTTTCAGCGGCTTGCATTGAGTACGGATAAGAAAGGAGTATTGGCTTTGGCAAACGAGGGGCATCAGGTGCTTACTCCACAGGATATTATTAGGGATCCTTTTGTCTTGGAATTTGCCGGACTTCCGCAGAAGAAACAGTACAAGGAAGGTGAATTGGAAGCAGCTCTGAAGGCCAATATGGAAAAGTTCTTACTGGAACTCGGACGGGGGTTTGCCTTCGTGGGGCGCCAGTTTGTGATGCACATTGGAAGCAGACGACTCAAGGTGGACTTGGTGTTCTATCATTGCATATTGAAATGTTATGTTCTGATAGACTTAAAACGGGGTGAGATCAAGCATGGAGACATAGGTCAGATGAATCTTTACCTGAACTATTTCAAGACAGAGATATGTCAGAATGATGATAATCCTCCTATCGGGATTGTGTTGGGCGCAAAGAAAGATGAGCTGCTGTTGGAGTATGCACTCGAAGGTATTACGAATCAACTTTTTGCTGCCAGATACCAATTATACCTCCCAAAGCGAGAAGAATTGCAGGCTCAACTTGACAAGATTCTTGACGAATATCCCGAATGATAAATATGTGAGACAGCGTTTCACATTTCAATACAGCAAATAAATGAACGGAAAACAACTTAAAAACAGCATACTTCAATGGGCGATACAGGGAAAACTTGTACCGCAAGATCCGAATGACGAACCTGCATCAGTACTAATAATGTAGAGAGTGGTTAGTGTTTTGAGTTCCTATTATGAGAAGTTTCTCGCCACAGGGGAGGTGAAGTGCATTGACGAGGAGATTCCGTTTGAGATTCCACAAGGGTGGGAGTGGTGCAGGTTTGGAAGTTTAATGATAAATCGGGATAGCGAGAGGATCCCATTGTCTGTTGCCCAGCGGCAAACTCTTAAAAAGGTGTACGATTACTACGGGGCATCTGGAGTAATTGATAAAGTTGATAAATATCTTTTTGACAAAGACTTGTTGTTGATAGGAGAAGATGGCGCAAACCTTATCAACAGAAGTACTCCTATTGCATTTATAGCCAAAGGGAAATATTGGGTAAATAATCATGCTCATGTCCTTGATGTATGCGGAGGACTTAATCTGGCATACATAGCTTTGTTTATAAACGCCATATCACTTGTGAATTATGTAACAGGGACTGCACAGCCAAAGATGAATCAGGAAAAGATGAATTCCATTTTGGTTACAGTTCCTCCCATATCAGAACAGGCGCGAATTGTTAATCAAATTGAAAGTTTGCAACCCTTAATAATAAGGTATGACAAGGCGCAAAGTGAACTTAACATACTAAATACCTCTGTCAAGGAACAACTGAAAAAATCTATTTTACAAGAGGCAATACAGGGACATCTTGTTCCACAAATTGTTGAGGAAGGAACAGCCGAAGAATTACTTGCCGAGATTCGTAAAGAGAAAAAGCGCCTTGTGAATGAAGGCAAGTTGAAAAAGTCTGCACTCAATGATTCTATCATTTTCAAAGGTGACGATAACAAGTATTGGGAGAAGATTGGAAAAGAAGTGTGTTGTATTGACGATGAAATGCCTTTTGAAATACCTGAAACTTGGGCTTGGGTAAGACTTAATGATATTTGTTCTTATATCCAACGAGGGAAATCACCAAAATATTCTCTAATAAGGAAATATCCTGTTATAGCGCAAAAGTGCAATCAATGGAGCGGATTTTCTATTGATAAAGCACAATTTATAGAACCTTCTACATTGATGTCCTACAGCGAAGAACGATTGTTGCAAGATGGTGATTTGATGTGGAACTCTACGGGATTAGGCACATTAGGCAGAATGGCTATTTATCGGAGCAGTCTAAATCCGTATGGTATAGCCGTTGCTGATAGCCATGTTACTGTCATACGGGCATTAAAACAGTTTGTGCTTCCTAAATATCTCTATTACTATTTTTCAAGCAATACAGTACAATCTGTTATTGAAGATAAAGCTGATGGAAGTACTAAACAAAAGGAACTTTCAACTGCAACAATAAAAAGCTATATTCTGCCACTTCCTCCCTTTGCAGAGCAACAGCGAATAGTGGCTAAAGTTGAAGAATTAGCAAGTATTATGAGCAGATAAATGGGCAAGCCGTTCAGATAGAGTGTGATTATGACTTTCCCTATAGTTGGTCGCTTGTGAGATTATCCTCAATTTGTTCTCTCATTGATGGCGAAAAGAAAGAGGGACAGCAGTTGTGTCTTGATGCAAAATTTTTACGAGGCAAGAGTGCCGGAGAATATCAGCAAAGAGGCAAATTTGTCCACAAAGGAGATAATATCATCCTTGTGGATGGGGAGAACTCCGGCGAAGTTTTCACAGTGCCTTGCGATGGCTATATGGGTAGCACATTTAAGCAACTCTGGGTTAGTTCTATTATGCATTTGCCGTATGTCTTAAACTATATTCTGTTCTACAAGGAGTTATTGCGAAAGTCTAAACGAGGCGCAGCCATTCCACATCTAAACAAGGAGATATTCTATTCGCTTATTATCGGCATTCCACCGTACCAAGAGCAAATGAGAATTGTGAACAGAATCAATGAAATATACAGCAAGATTAAGGGCTGATTAGCCCTTAATCTTGCTATTTACTAATTCTATTTTTGTCACAATTCTTTTCTGCTCAAGTAAAGGCGGCAAAGGAATCAATAAATTATTTAGACTTTTGTTATTAAGTGTTTTTCCTTTTATAGCATCTTTAGAATCTCCACTATTAGAAATTGTAGGGAGAATATAAAACAGATAATCTCGAAATATATTATTAACATCTGCATATGGCACAATCGTGATTATAGCTTCGTTATGATAGGCATCTACCCCTAAGATAGATGTGCGTCCTACAGTAAGTTTGAAACTCATAAGCAAACTACCTTTAGGAGTTGGATAACACTTAAAGATTTCATTAACAGCTATATCTGACACTTTTTCTTTTACTGCTTTTATTGTCCCTCCTTCAACCATATCTGATATTGAAACCCAATTATGTTTACCATTACTCCAATATACCTGCTCTCCACGCGGTGGTGTCTTTCCTATACGCATTTTAACGATTGTGCCGAATCGACACCACATCCAAGTTGGAGGGATTTCAAAAGGAATATCGCCAGTTATATCAACCACTTTACTTCCTATCTGCTCATAATACTTGTTATCGTCACCTTTGAAAATAATGGAATCATTGAGAGCTGATTTCTTTAACTTGCCTTCTTTGGCAAGTTTTTGCTTCTCCTGTTGTATCTGTTCAAGTAGCTCTTGTGCTGTGCCTTCTGCCTCTATCTGTGGAACAAGTTTGCCCTGTATTGCTTCTTGAAGAACAGATTTTTTAAGTATATTTTTTAATTCTACATTTAGATTATCAAGTTTTGTTTGAGTCTTGCCATATCTATCCGCTATCGGTAAAACTTCAGCAATTTTACCGGCAATTCGACATTGCTCTTCAATTGGAGGTAACGGAAAAAGCTTGTTTTCCAAATACCCAACAACAATACGCTGTTGATTTGCTGTACCTTTAAAAGTAGCTTCATCAATAAAGTATGGACTTTCAAGGAAATACAAGGTATAGAAACGATTTATAGTTTCCCCATATGGACGTAAAACTTTTAATTCTGTTGTTCCTGCTCCTATACCATTTGGTAAATTAGAGAAAACGGCTGATTTCCTGTTTTGAAAGCATGGCGTTATTTTAGCAAATGCTATATCTCCGTCAGCGAACTGAGTAAAGCCGGATTTTATTTCTTTCCACTTCCTTTCATAGTAATGGTAATCTGAACCATATACAGCACTAATTGCTTCCATTGGAATAAATGCTGCAAGCATATTATCATTGGCTTCTACCCTTGGATTAAGTTGAAATATAGACGATATGCGTGTCCATTCCCAACTACTTGGAATCTCAAACGGAATCTCCTCATCAATGCACTTCACCACCCCCGTGGCGAGGAACTTCTCATAATAGGAACTCAAAACACTAACCACTCTCTACATTATTAGTGATAACAATTTGTTTAACTAATAATGTAGAGAATATGAACAACGAAGATTTTGAATTGTATTTGCGTCAAGGGAATATGGCGGAAAATACTATTAATGCTTATCTTTATGCCATCAAGGAGTATTATTCCAGGCATAGGGAATTGAACAAGCGAAATTTGCTTATCTATAAAACTTATCTCATCGAAACCTTCAAACCAAAGACTGTGAATCTGCGCATACAGGCTATGAATAAATACCTTGAGTGCATAAAAAAGCCGCGCTTGCGATTAAAATCTGTCAAGGTGCAACAGCGTTCATATTTAGAGAATGTAATCAGCAATGCTGACTACATCTTCCTAAAAAACAAACTGAAAAGGGAAAATAATTTGACATGGTATTTTGTAGTGCGTTTCCTCGCTGCGACTGGCGCAAGAGTCAGTGAATTGATACAAATAAAAGTAGAGCATGTTCAGATTGGGTATTACGATATTTACACCAAAGGTGGCAAAATACGCCGAATTTATATCCCGAAGACATTACGCAAGGAGGCAGCCGAATGGCTGATCAAAAGCAATCGCACAAGTGGTTACCTTTTTCTCAATCGTTTCGGAGAGCGTATCACTACAAGAGGTATCGCCCAGCAGTTGAAGAACTATGCTGTGAAATACGGACTGAATGAAAAAGTCGTTTATCCCCACTCTTTCCGCCATCGGTTTGCCAAGAATTTTTTGGAGAAATTCAATGACATAGCTCTGCTTGCTGACCTCATGGGACATGAAAGCATAGAAACTACCCGTATCTATCTGCGTCGTAGCAGCGCCGAACAACAGGAGATTGTAGATAGAGTGATAACTTGGTAAATAAAACACTGTCCCATAGACAAAAAACTATGGGGCAGTGTTTAGTTATTGTCCAATAGCATTTCTCACCGAATCATAATCCCAATATAAGGTATTTCCAATCCATTTTTCCATAGGAACATGAATGCCTTTCCATCTGATTACTTCTGGGCATTTGTCCCTATTGACGAATGTTGATTTATATAGGACTATTATCTTTAAACCATCTCGAATTGCTTTCTCACATTCGAAATCAATATAACTTCGAGTATCTATTGTATGACCTCTGCTACAGGTTCCCCTATAGCTGTTATAACTACCACAGTATTGACATCCTCCAGCTTTTAACTCTTTGGTATGGTCACCAACGATAAGGATAAATGTTTTAGATGCATCCAATCTCTCAGCCAATGACCTTTTAATCGAGCAATTTAGACTTGTGTCCTTTGCTTGCTTTAACTCATGAGCATCTGAAAACGAAAGTCCGTATTTGGAACTCTCATTCCATCGGTGTAATGCTTCAACAGCATCTTTGTCATGATCCCAATCTCCGGCGATGTAAGTTCTTGTCCTGTAATACATGATTAAAATATTTTTTTAATATCATACAAATTAATTTTATCAATAGTTTCTCGTGTCAATACAATTGTTATCGGTTGATATATTGGAGCATTCGATGTTTTAAGCGTACAAAGAATGCAACGAAGCAAATTAAATTCATTCTTATCTGTAATGCGTGTTATTCCTCCCCCAAGTAACGGTATAGCAATAGGTTTATTAGCATATACTCTGCTTATTTCATTCCACATCGCCCTAAGACAAATTTCGTAATCGTTATGAGATAGTTTAGCCTGATTATTCTCAAAATGAGAAAATGCCAATAACAAATAATCTTGATATACAATGATTCGTCCAAGTGGATAACAAATTTTACCTGCTTTTGTTTTTCTTTTCATTCCAGGTATGTCTTCTGCTTCGTTAATTTGTCGCTTCAAATCATCAATATCTTGTAATCTTTCTATGAATTTTCCATTCAACGAGTTCCGAGCAATAACGACATCATCTACAGTGGTATCAAAAAATTCATTAAAAGGGATTAATTTCCAATCTGTTGACTCAAATATATCCCCTTCTTCAATTTTAACATTGATTCCTTTTATTTTTAAAGTGATTGAATGGTCTGCTCTGAATGCCTTTACTACAGATATTATAAGCCAAAATAATAAAAATACACCCACAATAACCAAGCCTTTCTCCCACCACTTCTGTATATTGCAAATATCTGTAATGCTAAAATTAGCGATAGCACAAATAGTTTCTATAGCAGCAATGAAACTAACTGCGTACAAAAAACTGTCTTTCCAAAGTGACTTACTATATAATTTTGATAATTTCATCGTTATATTTTTATATCCAATACAAAAGTAGATATTTTTCTGCTAATCTATCTATTGAATTGATAGCTTTATCGTTTCAATCCTTTGGATTTCTTATCATTCCACGGAAGTTCCGAAGACACCCCTCCACCACTGGTGCCGACATGAACCTCTGCCTGTCCACCGGCGGCAAGAGTGAAAGCAGCGCCCAACAGCTCGGCCTGCTTCACGCTTACCTGTTCCTGCGGCTCGAATACGGCGTTGACAAATTCCTCGTCCGTGATCTGGCCGTTAAAATGTCTTTGGGCCACATCATAGTCTATCTGGAATTTGGTGTCCTCAAAAAGCTCCTCGCCGACCCGTGTCCAGATGTGGAGCGACGGGTTCCGGTAGTTGGACACGTTGATTCGGACAAGCTCGGCACCGGATGAGAGGCTATAACGCTGAGGGTTTGCCTTACGGTCAAGCAGGCCTATCTGTTTTCGCTGCCTGTCTATGACGGCATCTTTCTCTTCTGACTGCCGCTCGGCGGTCTCCGCCCTGCGGATGGCTGCGTCTATCTCTTTCTGGTAGCCGTTCCGCAGCTTTTCGATTCCTGATTTATGTTGCTCCTGCAACCGTGCCTTTTCTGCCTGAAGAGCCTTAATCTGTTTATTGAGTTCGGCAATCTTCTCATCCTTGTCCGATAGTTCCTTTTTCGCTTTGGCAAGGTCTCCCTTGCCGAACCACGAGAGGATGGTGTTCCTGCCCTCCTGCGCCTTCTCCACATCTGCCTGCAACTTGGCTATGTCCTCCTCATAACGGATGACCTGCTGCCTGTAATAATCCGAATTTGCCTGATGTTTGGCGGTGGAGCCGACAATGCCTCGCTGCAGCCCGAACGGTTTCATGGCCGCAGCATAGCTGTTCTGGTATTCGTGCAGCCGCGTACGTCGCATCACATCATCCGCCGACAGCCGGGGACCGGATTTCGTTTCATACTTCTTCTCACCCTCACGTTTCCTGCGGACTCGCTCCCCGGTCACAATGGGAACGATGGTGGCGTGCAGGTGGGGAGTCTTCTCGTCCATGTGCAGCACGCACGATACAAGGTTCTCATTCCCGAATGTATCCCTTAGCCATTTGAGGTTGGCATCAATCCAACAGTCCAGTCTGCCGCCATTGGCAATCTTCATCATCTGTTCATGTGTCCCGGTCAGGATGATACGGATGGCTTTTGTCTGGTTTTTGCCGACCTTTCGGCGCAGTCCGGCGGTATTGATGCGGTGCTGTATCGCCTCGGTGCGGCTGGACACGCCATCGGGAAACTTGACCAGTTCCCGGTTGAGATGTGTCCGGCCAGCATCGGCATTGTCCGGGACATATTTCTTCCCCTTGGCATCCTTTCTTTCTATATGGCATGACATACCAGAGTCATTACCGCTGCCACGCTGCAGGTGGCAGACCGCGTATTGTGTATTACTCATATCCGTTCGTTTTATGATTATAATTTCTGTTGTAAAATCCCGTCCTATTACCGGAGGCATATATTTGAAGTCGGAGGGACATCCCTCGGCCTATGGGCTTTTTGACTGCCGGACGCGGAGCGGAGGCGGTGAAAATGCCCTAA
>ERZ1504712.717-NODE-717-length-11355-cov-2.966549_pt1 | contig 11355 bp, 10 predicted proteins | sample MGYA00572411_ERZ1504712 | MGnify/ENA primary metagenome ERZ1504712 (study PRJEB39906, sample SAMEA3182091) | gut metagenome | biome: human; feature: gut; material: Stool; isolation source: human stools | place: Canada | collected 2013-03-11 ...
TTGCTGTCATCCATGTTTACCCCTGTAGTTCCTACCTCCGGCTCTCCTTCTATGTATTTCTGTGCTATGTCCATAATGCTGCAGGCCTGATACTCCTTAACACAGTCCTTTAGGATATGTGCAAGCACAAGCTTATTTGCCAGCAGTTTCTTGGCTGCCCTGTCATACCGCGCTTCGTAATCAGTCTGCGTTATGGTATGCGCCAGATATGTCTCTTTTCCCATCGTACTCCCCTTTCTTCTTTTGGCGGTTAAAATTCAATTTACAAAATAACAGGAAATAAAGCATAGACTTTTTAATACAGCTATTTGCCATAACCGCATGATTTTTATAAAATCTTATAAAACAGAACCATAGAATATATCAAAGAAATATGCTTTTAAAAGACTATATCAGATTCCATAACAATTAACAATATACATCCTATAACTATAAACAATTGTTTATTAAATCATACTCTTAAAATAAATGTAAGCCCTCCCGGACATCCGGAGGGCTTACATTTAATAATTATCTTTTTTCATTTAGCAACTACGCTATCATTCTCTGCTCTGTGCGTTTGTGCTCTTCATCGCATTTTTGAACTCTTCCACGGACATACCTGCCTTCCCGGCAGCTTTTTCTATGGTGAGCATCCCATCATTGACCGGCTCGATAAATGTATAAAGTGCTCTAAATATTCCGAATCAGACACAGCCACCACTACGCCCCATTCCTCCGCCTTACATATGAAGCAATCGTTCAGCGTCAATGTATCAGGAACTTATTTTTCGGTGTACTAGAATGCATTGTCTATCCTCTTTTCCATAATCTGGCTGTCCTGTGCGTAGGATACGGCATTCTCCTTATCAATATCCCCCTTCATGTACAGGTCGAAGATAGCGTCATCCATGGTCTGCATGCCAAGCTTTTTGCTGGTCTGTATCGTCGAATTAATCTGCGGACTCTTTGCTTCACGGATAAGATTCTTGATGGCAGGGGTGCTGTGCATTACCTCGAATGCTGCGACTCTGCTCTTTTTATCGGCTGTCGGAATAAGCTGCTGGCTGATAACGGACTCAAGCACCATGGAGAGCTGAACTCTTATCTGCTGCTGCTGGTGCGGAGGGAATACATCCACAATACGGTCGATTGTGCTTGCCGCACCTATGGTATGAAGTGTTGACAGCACAAGGTGACCTGTCTCGGCAGCAGTGATAGCGGTGGATATTGTCTCAAGGTCTCTCATCTCTCCGACAAGTATTACATCCGGATCCTCACGGAGTGCAGCGCGCAGCGCATTGGAATAAGAATGTGTATCAAGCCCGACTTCTCTCTGATTGACCATTGCCTTCTTGTGGTTATGAAGATACTCTATAGGGTCCTCAAGCGTGATTACATGTACCTCTCTCATAGAATTGATTCTGTCGATGATGGAGGCAAGCGTTGTGGACTTACCTGAACCGGTAGGACCTGTTACAAGGACAAGACCTCTCTTCTTCTGATAAAGGTCAACAACCGATTTCGGGATTCCAAGCTCCTCCGGGAGCGGTATCTTAGTAGATACGAGACGGATTGATGCCGCCATGGAGCCTCTCTGGTGGAATACGTTCACACGGTAACGGCCAATCTGAGGGATGGAATACGAAAAATCAATCTCACCTAATTCCTCGAACTGCTGCAATCTCTTGTCACTCATCATGGTACTTATGACAGCCTCCGTATCAGGTGGAAGAAGTCTTGGATAATCCATATCCACAAGTATTCCGTTAATACGCATTTTCGGTGGAAGCCCTACCGTGATATGCACATCAGACGCCTTGTTCTCTTTTGCTGTTATTAGAAGTTCCTCTATAGTCATACTTTTCCTCTTTTCTGTTATGTGGTATAAATTTATACAATGATTTTGGTGTCAAAAAATGTTCTATAAACTTGGCGTGTACAACATATTATATCTAAAGTGGATATGTTTTGACATCCGAATCATGCAATACAAGATAAGCACTTGTGAAACACAAACCGGTAACTGGCGGCTGCTCATTTTTGCCGGTTAATCGGAACAACCGGAATGATTTCACAATTATTCAAGCATGCCAGTCAATATTAGTTATCCACATTGTATGTAATCTTCATCATCTCTGAAAATGTTGTGGTTCCGTCAAGCACGTACTCTGCTGCCGAAGCCCTGAGAGTGTGCATACCCTCCTCAACAGCAGCATCCATAATGTCATCAGCGTTTCGTTTATCCGCAATCATCCTCTTGAGGCGTTTCGTTATAGGCATTATCTCATAGACACCGATTCGTCCGTAATAGCCGATGTTATTGCACAGCTTACAGCCCTTAGGCTCATGAAGTGTACAAGGTTCATCAAGCGGTACACCAAGTGTCTTCTTCTCCTCTATAGTCGCCTCCCTTGTATTATCCTTGCTGCACTCGCATAGTCTCCTGACAAGTCGCTGTGCAATGATTCCCACAAGCGAATCGGAAAGCAGATATGGCTCAACACCCATATCTATAAGACGCGATACAGAGGAAGCTGTGTTGTTGGTATGCAGTGTACTTACCACGAGATGTCCTGTGATTGAGGCCTTTACGGCAATCTCTGCCGTCTCGGAATCTCGAATCTCTCCTATCATAATGATATCCGGGTCCTGTCGGAGAATGGAACGGAGCGCACTTGCAAATGTGAGGTCTGCCTTGTTATTTACCATTACCTGATTGATGCCATCAATATTTGCCTCTACCGGATCCTCTACAGTGATGATGTTTACATCTATCTTGTTTAACTCACTTAGTGCTGTATAAAGTGTTGTCGATTTACCTGAGCCTGTAGGTCCTGTTACCAGTATGATACCATGTGGATTTTTAAGTATATTGTCGAACTTGACCATATCATCAGGCTTAAGTCCAAGCTTGCTCTTCTCTCTCTTAAAGCCTGCCTTGAGTGCAAGTCTCATAACGACCTTCTCGCCGTAGCAGGTAGGCAGACAGGACACACGAATATCATACTCTTTATGGTCGATATCTATGGTTATACGTCCGTCCTGAGGCTTTCTCTTCTCGGAAATATCCATACCTGATATAATCTTGATACGTGCAATCATCGCAGAGTAAAGTGCCTTGTCATAGGTTATAGCCTCGTTGAGCGTACCATCAATACGATAGCGCACACGAATACTGTACTCGAACGGCTCAATATGTATATCACTGGCTCTCTGTCTTGCCGCCTGCTCGATTACATTTCTTACAAGCTGTACAATCGGTGAGTTCTCGACATCTTCACGTCTCTCATCATCCTGAGCCTCCGCATTGTCATATATTCCCTGTTCCTGCTTATATGCCTCTGCAACTGCAAGAGCCTTCGCCTTTCCAAAGAACTTATCGATAACAACCTGAATATCTGAGAGCTTGCTGAGTACAGGGACAACCTCCATGCCTGTGATGATACTCGCATCATCTATAGCCATAATATCCATAGGGTCTGCCATCGCCACCCAGATTACATTCGCCCTGCTCTTATCAAACATATATGGTATGAGCTTTAATCTTCTGGCATTCTCCTCATCTATCATCTTAACAGCCTTTTCATCTATTGAGGCTGCTGCTACATTGACATATTCGACATTCAGATGGCGGCATAGCACATCTATCATGTCATCCTGCGATACATAGCCCAAATCCACAAGAGTGTCACCAAGCAGCTTGCCCTTGATTTTCTGCTCCTTGAGTGCTGTATCAAGCTGCTCCTGTGTTATCTTACCCTCCTGGATAAGTACATCTCCAAGTCTTATTTTCTTACGGACACCATTTATCATTGCGTATTTCCCTCCGGATTAATACCTTCTAATAATTCACTGTTATACTGAACCTGAGTATTCTGCATAACATCATTATATAACGAATCAAAATCCTGTCCACATACATATCTTAATTCAGGATTATTCCGTCCAATCATGAATTCGCCGCTGCCATTTCTTATTGCATTGGTATACTCAAATATAAAATATCCATTCTCCGAATAATAGTTATTCGCCACGGTGACTTCAAATACATATAGAATTATATTTTCATACTGTGATGAACCATCCCCATGTCCGGACATGAATATTACCTGATTAAGCCTGAGGCTGTCCACCCACTCATTGTTATCCTGATACAGATAGTTGGAGTTTCCGGTAAGCCTGTAGAGCATTCGCGTTGTCGTATCATCGGTTGCCGCCTTAATCTCTTCGGCACATTCGTCAGCAATATCAGCCAGAACACCATAATCAAGCTGCGAACTGTCATATATATATGAATCAAGCCCTTCCACAGTATACTCCATGCTTGTCACATCCGTATAGTAATAATACAGCTCCGCCGTCTTAGCGTCTATCTTACAATCAATGGTTATCACATCTCCATTTTTCAAGCCGGATGTCTTTCCTTTTATTACATACTCAAGGCTCTTAATGTATGTATCGCTTGAATTGTTGGTATATGTGACAAATGCATACGGTGCCGTTCCCGTAACCTCAACCTTGAGGTCTTTGAAAACGTCTATTTCCTGCCCCTCATCAAGCCCTGCGACATCCACACGCTTGATAAAATCATTCACATTAAGCTTCAGTTCATCAGCCGCTGCCGCATCATAAGTAACTGTAAGATTGATTGTATCGCCGTTCGCTAACTTCTCAACCTTATCGCAGCTAAGCTCAAGCGACTCTACAAACGCGCTGTATTTCGCCCTTTCATCATCCGTAGCACCGGCTCCCGCCAATACACTGTATATGCCGTCAATATCAAGATATGCCGTGACGGAAGCACGTCCCGACAGTCCTGATATATCCGTAATTATGTAGGGACTTATAGATATGTCCCTTCTTCCAATGCTGCAGCCCGAAATAAACAGTACACAGACAAGCAGTATTGCATATCCTAACCTCTTCATTAAATTAACCCTCCGAAATTACCGGTTCTCATTCCTTGATACCTCATAAATCAACTTAGAAATATAATCCACTGAATTTATATTATTATCCGTGATTCTTCTTCCCTCAATCTTGAAATAATTGCCTGCTATATGCATATTATCATTATAATGCTCCAGATAATGAGCACTTCCGCTCCGGAATGCCTCGCTGCCGCACTCAGTCCCATACGAATACAGCAGCTTTCTGTCCGCTCCGCAGTAAATCCGGCGCACTCTATTTTTTAGGAACCATCGTATTGTTTTCACGCATTTATATAGAAGTATACCATACTGTCACCCAACTTACAAGTAATTTGACTTTTATGCAGCACCGTGTTGGTTTTAGTTACTCAAGATAATGCTTCATGCTGTTCAGTGCATTTTTCTCAAGTCTTGATACCTGTGCCTGACTCATTCCTATCTCGCCTGCAACCTCCATCTGCGTCTTACCCTGAAAAAAACGAAGCTCAATAATCATTCTCTCACGCTCAGGAAGCCTGTTCACTGCATCGTTTAACGCCATGTCCTTAACCCAGTTTTCTTCCAAATGCTTTTTATCGCTTATCTGATCCATTACATAGAGCGTATCCCCTCCGTCTGTATATACCGGCTCATATAGCGACACCGGACTCTGTATGGCGTCCAGTGCCATAATGACATCTTCACGGCTCGCACCTATCTCACCTGCTATCTCGTTGAGTGTCGGTTCCCTGAGATTTGTCTTAGACAGACGTTCCCTTGCATATATTGCCTTGTATGCCGTATCCTTAAGCGAACGGCTTACCCTTATCTGGCTTGATGTGTCGCGCAGGTACCTTCTTATTTCGCCTATAATCATAGGAACAGCATAGGTGGAAAATTTTACCTGCTGTGTAATATCTGTCTCTTATACACATCTGACAAGTCCTATACAGCCAATCTGGAACAGGTCATCCATATTTTCATTGCTGCCTGAAAACCGCTGCACAACACTTAGCACTAATCTTAAATTTCCCTTAATATACTTGTCCCTTGCCTGTTTGTCGCCCTCCTTTATCATTTTAAGCAGTTCTGTCTTCTCCTGTGCACTAAGAAGCGGCAGCTTTGCCGTATTCACCCCACATATTTCCACCTTAAAAGCAGCCATCCTGAAAACCCCCTTAATCTCTGATACTCTACGATAAAAGGATTTCCATAATGACTGCCTTTATACTGGTAAAAAATACTTATCTGATATCTGATTTTATCTATTCATATCTCACAATTTCTTTTTTCAGGCGCTTGATAATCTTCTTCTCCAGTCTTGAAATATATGACTGCGATATTCCAAGCATATCCGCAACCTCCTTCTGTGTAAGCTCAGTCCCATCCTCGCTGCTGAGCCCGAAGCGCAGGTCGACAATCTGTCTTTCGCGTTCAGTCAGGCGGCTTATCGCCTTGTTGAGCAGCTTTTTCTCAACCTCATCCTCTATATCCTTATATATTACGTCCTCATCCGTTCCGAGTATATCTGAAAGAAGAAGCTCATTTCCGTCCCAGTCCACATTTAACGGCTCGTCAATGGAGACCTCCATTCGCGTCTTGCTGTTTCTTCTAAGATACATAAGTATCTCATTCTCTATACACCTTGATGCGTATGTGGCAAGCTTAATGTTCTTACCTGAATCATAGGAATTGACAGCTTTTATAAGTCCTATGGTGCCTATTGATATCAGGTCTTCCACACCGACACCTGTATTGTCGAATTTTTTTGCTATGTACACAACCAGTCTTAGATTATGCTCTATGAGCAGCGACTTAGCCTCGCCATCGTCCTCATCAAGCTTTTTAAGTGCCTGTGCCTCCTCCTGTGCAGAGAGCGGCGGCGGCAGCACATCTGCTCCACCTATATAGTGGACCTCATTGCGGTCTGCGCTTATAAGGCTTTTGAATGTAGGAACAGCCTTAAATTGAAATTTGTTAGGAACGAGTACTTTTATATACATATATATTCTCCTTATCAATTATTTATTTCCGGTTCAGACTTGCCGTATTTAATATCATTGAATATTCCCCTTTTTTTGACAGGCTGCCCTCATACAGCGCAATCTTGGGATATTCGTACTGCCTTGTCCTTCCCTCATACTCAACCATCATGCAATCCATCGTCACAAGCCTCATAAGCCCATGTTCTTTTCCGAGACTTTTATACGGAATCAGCGTTATTCCGTCACTGAACGCATCAGACTGCATAAGTCCGGCCAAAGCCTTCTTTTCCACTATACAGACAGGTTCTCCGCTATATGGATCCGTGAGTGAATTTCCGGTATCAAACAATCCCCATACATCCGTGCTTCTTCCATCAAGCCTGAGCGTGACCTTGTAAAGCAGATTTTTTCTCTTCACATACCCTGTAAGATAACCTATCAGTGGCACAGCAGCCTGTAAAAACAATACAGCCGTCACCATTGTAACTAACACTGTACTGCTTCTGTCATGTGCCTGGCTCATTACACCGCCCAACAGCACCGCTACTCCCATAAGCACCGCATAGCGGTATAACCATTCGCCCGGTCCGCCTCTGCACCCGGCTATGTACAACATTGCCACAGGTATACAAAGATATGTGCAAAATAGCACCGTAATGCCTTCATTTCCCACAACTGCCACCATGACACTCCATGCTGCCCCGATACCTGCTGCGATTGTGAGACGTAGATAAGTGGTGGTTATTTTGCACAACCTGCAGGATACTGCCAGAACGGTGTAGTCTAAAAGCAAATTGGTGAGAAATATTACATCCGGATAAATTTTGTAGTACAAGCTTCACCTCCTCTTGGAAGATTTTACATTGCACATTATATATTCATGTCCATGAAAAAAATGTCGAATTGACAAGACCAATGATAAGAATTTTTCGACAAAAAATACCGCATTGCGATATCTGATATAAATATCCGCAATACGGTATTCCCTTAACAATATTTATTTTCCGGCACATGCCCGGTTGTCACGGCTTATGTCAAGCATTACTTTCTGTTTTTCTGAAGGAAAGTAGGAATGCTGAGCTCCTCATTCTTGACGTTGCTCTCTAAAGGTCTTCTGTATGAAGTACCTGCAGGGTTCACGGGTCTTGAAGACGGTGCTGTACTTACTGGCTTAGAATATGTAGTCTGTGGCTTGTAATTAAAACCTGCCATGGCATTGGAAACATCTATGTTCTTCTGCTGGGCATCAAGTCCTGTTGCAATAACAGTGATTGTAGCCTCGTCCTGCACTGTATCATCATACATTGCACCAAATATAATATTGGCTGACTCGCCCGCAAGCTCCTGTACATAGCTTGCTGCCTCATTGGCCTCAATAAGGCTTATATCGCCCGAAATATTGATAATAACATGCGAAGCGCCCTCAATCGTAGTCTCAAGAAGTGGACTGGTAACCGCCTGCTTAACAGCCTCTATAGCCTTGTCATCACCCTTGGCATTACCGATTCCGATATGCGCAATACCCTTGTCCTTCATAACTGTCTGGACATCAGCAAAATCAAGATTGATAAGTCCCGGAACATTGATAAGGTCTGTTATTCCCTGAACTGCCTGCTGCAATACCTCATCTGCCTTCTTGAGTGCGTCAGGCATGGTTGTCCTTCTGTCAACTATCTCAAGGAGCTTGTCATTAGGTATAACGATAAGTGTATCAACACTCTCCTTAAGCTTCTCTATTCCGCCTATTGCGTTATTCATTCTCTGCTTAGCCTCGAACTTAAACGGCTTAGTGACAACACCGACTGTGAGGATTCCCATATCCTTGGCAATCTTAGCGACAACCGGAGCTGCACCTGTACCGGTACCTCCACCCATTCCGCAGGTAACAAATACCATATCTGCACCCTTGAGTGCCTGGGTAAGCTCTTCTGTGTTCTCCTCTGCTGCCTTCTCACCAACCTCAGGCTTAGCTCCGGCACCAAGTCCCTTAGTAAGCTTCTCACCTATCTGAAGTGCTGTAGGAGCCTTACAGAGCTTAAGTGCCTGCTTATCTGTGTTAATTCCTATAAACTCAACGCCACCTATATTCTCATCAACCATTCTGTTAACGGCATTATTTCCTGCTCCACCTACTCCAACCACTATAATCTTAGCAGATGCTTCTGTATCATCATTAATCTTAATTATTTCCATTGCGAACGGAACCCTCCTTATACGATTGCATAGCTCATTCTTTTATAATATAGTTTTGTCACAAAAATATCAACAGCTTTTTGTCATTTTTGTAAAAAAACTTCTAATACTTACTTTATTATTTCTTTTATTTACTCAATTATTTCTTTTATCTCTTTTTTCATCTTGTTTAAATGTGATATATCCTGAACCCTCTGTATAATTTTCCATATTTAAAATGCCTGAAAGTCCAGCAAGCTGTGGCTCAAGCTGTTTCAGCTCATGTAATTTCTCACCCAAACGCTCCCCGAATCCGAAATTCACACGCACATCACCTATGTAGAGCACGATGGAAAGATCATTGTTGAAATGTATCTTATCCACCGCAAGGTCATATTTTTGCAGATTCTGCGATAAATCAAGAATCGTATTAAAAACCCCTTCATCAGCTACAGGAAGCAGACTGTACAATACAACACTGTCAAACTCAAGTCCGTCAATCAACGGAACAGACATATCCTGCCTGTTGGATGTCTCAACAACTATTCCATCTTTATCGAAATACATATAGTTTCCCTTGTATATTATATAGGCAACTATGCTTTTCTCATATAGTATTACATGTACCTTATCCGGATATTCGATATTCACATCATACGTCTCTATAAATGGTATGGAAACCTTAACGTAATCATGCTTTAAGTCATATCCTAACTTAAGTGAATTGACGTATTCATTTTGACCGAAAATATATTCCTTCAGTTCATCTTCAGTGTACCTGTCCGTTCCCTCAAAGCTTATCTGCGTTATTTTAAAATGTGTGGCTGCAACATATAATACCCCTGTCGCAAGTCCCAAAAATATCACAAGCACAATCAGAAGCTTTATAAATATATTTCCTTTTTTTCTTCTTGTATGTGACATCTTTCTCTCCTTAATCAACACTGCACTCATAAATCCTGGCGCCCAGCTCCCTTAAATCGCCGGACAGATTCTCATAACCTCTGCGTATATACTCACAGCCCCTTACGGTAACCGGTTCATCGGCAAACAGTCCTGCCAATACCAGCGCCGCACCGCCCCTTAGGTCACTTGCTGTCACAGTTCCACCGTGTAAATGTCTCCTGCCATACACATAGGCTGTTCTTCCCTCTATCCTTATATCAGCCCCAAGCCTGTTAAGCTCATACGCCGCCTTGAAGCGTGTGTCAAAGACATTTTCCTCCATTATACAAAAATTCCCCGATACAGCCATAAGTGCAAGAAACTGTGACTGCATATCGGTTGGAAATTCCGGAAACGGTCCTGTGGAGACAGCACATTCCAGCTGCTTTCTTCTGTCCGTGTTCAGGACAACCCCCGGAGCCTTAACCGCTGCATGGGCACCTAAATACTTTATGACGCTCTGTATTCTGTCACATTCAATATTAGGTATATACACATTTCCCGTACATCCTGCAGCCGCCACAAGAATCGTCCCTGCAACAATGCGGTCCGCAGGAACCGTATAGTGAATATCTTCACTGTTTATTACCGGCGGAGGTGTTATCTCTATATTTCCTGTCCGCTCACCATCTATCTGCGCCCCGAGCATTCTGAGGTAGCAGCATAAATCCCATATCTCCGGCTCCGATGAAGCATTAAAAATTCTTGTGCTTCCCCTCGCGCCCATAGCCGCAATCAGGCAGTTCTGTGTAGCTCCGACGCTCGGAAAAGGAAGCCTTATATCACAGCCTTTCAAGCCATGTCCTCCCACATCCGCATCAACCCCGCCGGAATTCCCACTTATGTCTGCACCAAGCTGCCGCATAGCCGACACATGGAAATCTATAGGTCTTTTCCCTATTGCACACCCTCCGGGCGGTGGCATAACGAACCGCCCGAACCGTCCGAGACAGCTTCCCATAAGCAATATAGAAGCGCGCATTTTAGTGCTGTATTCATCATCTAATATTCCGTTATCGGCGGCAGAAGCATCAATTCTCATCACATGTTCATTATATTCCACACGGCATCCGCATTTTTTCAACAGCCCCGACATTGCATGAACATCCGCTATATCCGGGCAATTTTCCAGAACAGTAACCCCTGCCTTTAACAATGCCGCCGCCATGATGGGAAGCACCGAATTTTTCGAGCCCTGAAGCCTTATCTCACCTGAAAGCCTGCTGCACGGGTATACAACCACAGCATTTTCGTTGTCCTGCATATAATCCCCCCATTACAGGTATACAAATTATTATATGCAGTAAGCCTCAAATGATGACTCATAAGCCGCTGTCTCTTATACACATCTCCGAGCCCAC
>ERZ1504712.787-NODE-787-length-10639-cov-4.674131_pt1 | contig 10639 bp, 9 predicted proteins | sample MGYA00572411_ERZ1504712 | MGnify/ENA primary metagenome ERZ1504712 (study PRJEB39906, sample SAMEA3182091) | gut metagenome | biome: human; feature: gut; material: Stool; isolation source: human stools | place: Canada | collected 2013-03-11 ...
GGAAGTATGGGGGTACTTTCCGATTCTTTTTTGTATGGGTAAACTATCATATTCATAATCATTATGTTTTTAAAGATTTTGAACTTACCCGTGCAACGATCATTCAGTACTTTTAGATTCTCTACTGTAATCTTCACATTATACATTTCTCCAATTAGGGGGCTCAGATTAAAATGTACCATGATGATCTACTGAGCGGCTGCGCTGAAACGCCTTATCCATCGGCTGTTTGAGCAATCATGGCGGAATTGACAATACAAAACAAAAAGTGACATTACGTTGCATTTAAGTGACATTTTCCTCGTTATTTCAACCATAAAGAGCATATAACATACATGAATAGGCGAAAACCTCCTAAAATGCCCTAGAATATCCTCTAAAACGTATTATATATCAATAAACACCTGCCGATACTCCTACTTTCACGACGTTTTTATCCTTATCTCAAATGTTAATAAAACTGTTAAAATATGCAATGGACATTCAAATGGACATTCAATGGGCATTCAAATTGAAAAACAAAATGTTCTAGATGGGCATTCAATGGGCATTCAAATCGCATGTTTTTTTTGTTTGAGTTTATGCCTTTAATATATGAAAAACAAACGAGATGATAAGAAAATAGCTTGAGTTATACCCTTTAATACATTATACTTCTACGAGTTTTATATTTAATCAATTGATTGCTAGTGTATTATGTATATATTACGTATATTTGTCTATGATTTAATGTGAATGTACAGTTATGATTGAGATAAATATAGATGCATCTGTGCTCCCGGTGATATCGCCGGGAGTATTTTAACTGGCTCTCATTTCTATTTTTATAGCTACTGTATTATTAGAATATAGGCGTTAGTCTATTTTTAAGGTTGTAGATTGTTTGTTTCTTGTGATCCCGGAGAAATCCGGGATTTTTGATTATTGTTCGATTGTATTTCAATTTACTGTCTTGAGGCTTTTCATCACTTGTTTCATCTGCTCCTTAAGTACATCCACGTCATCCATTATTTCCCCTACCTGTTTGTAGTATGTCTCATGAATGTTCGGCATTTTAGCACTGATATAAAACTCGGCATACAGCAGGGTGTTTATCTCATCTTCCATAAGATTGAAATTGCCATAATTTACTTTATCTGGATTATCACTCATACAAGTGATAAAACCATGTTCGTGGAAACGATTCTTTAAACGCTTAAGATAAGCACGGCCTTCACGATCACTCACTACATAAACATGTTGATCTCGGATATCTCTCCATTCACTTCGATTCAATAGGCGGACTACTACATAGGAGCTGTCCAATATAGTGGGTGCCATACTATCTCCTTTAACTCGAATACAGTAATACTGTGCATTACGATGCAACATGGATACAGGAAGTTTTATGCCATCTACAATTTCCAAATAACCAGGATTGCAATATCCTGCTGTACCAGCCGCAACAGATATCTCTACGATTGGCACGGTAACAGTATTATCATCAGTAGAGGGTATTAATTCAAGGGAAGAGTTATACTCGATTGTATTAGATGCTTCTTTTTGTGAATGTAACATAGGCCCTTCACCGGTGAGGAGCCAATTCGCGTTCACTTCTACAAACTTCTTAGTAATATCGTGTAGTATCTCAAAACTAGGTAGATATTTCCCATTATATATATTATACAATTTATCATATCTCTCATATCCAAGCTGTTTAGCTAGATCAGATACGCTAAGATTTAATGCGAGCAACAAGGATTTAAAACGCTCCGATACTATAATATTTGTATCTTTCATAAAAACAATTACTATAAAGTTTGTATAATACTAAGTTCTTTGTATATTTGCAGCATCTTAATAAGTTAAGAAGGTCTCAAAGATAGTAAATAACAGTTTATAAATCAAAAGATATGGCGAAAAAAGAAAGGTACATTAAGTTAAACAAAGACAAGGTTAGAGAGATTGCAGACATAAAAGGAGTGTCTACAGTAACTGTGTATGCGGCGCTAAAGTTCCAAACAGACAGCGCACTGGCAATGCTTATTCGTGCATGGGCTTTGAATCATGGCGGAAAACTGTTTGAAGAAGCAGAAAATCCTTATTGTGAAACTAAAATCCCATAACTATTATGGAAGCAAAGAACAACAATCAGCAGGCTATAGGTCTGCAAACCTTTTTAAATGAGAATATTGGTGCTGAAATCAGGACCATAACAGTCGATGAGGAGCTCTTCTTCGTAGGAAGGGATATTGCATTGTCATTAGGATATGCAAACCCTGTATCAGCAATTTCGCAACACGTTGATAATGAGGATAGCGTGAAATACGCTATCCCTGATAATCAAGGATTTAACCAAATCACTACTCTGGTCAACGAGAGTGGCATGTATGCCCTTATCTTTGGCTCCAAATTACCAGCCGCCAAAGCCTTCAAGAGGTGGATCACCAGTGAAGTCCTCCCTACTATCCGCCGCACCGGTGGTTATTCTCTCCAATCATCCCAGCGCCAGTTATTACCCGCTCCCAAATTCCGTCCGGAATTTATTGAATGGAAAGAAAAGGTTCGTCACTGGTTAAGCAGGAAGGAGCTTCTGGAAGTTGCGAATGGTCTGAACCTCACCTATTCTCATGTTCGTAAAGTATATTCCGGTAACACAACAATTTAGTAAGAGTGCAGTTGAAAGAAGAACCGTCGAAAGAATATAAGCCTTCCCACCAACGCAGATAATCATAGAAAGGCAGAATAGACTTTTTATACTTCCCCTGCAAAATGTATTTAAAGAACACATCTTTTCGCAGAAAAGCAAAATAACAGACAAAAAAATAGCCCGAATACTTAGTAATCGGGCTATTCCATTATCTAAAAGCGATCTGCTTTTTTACTTCTTTTCCGGTCTTGGCATCAACACTTTTCTTGAAAGTTTGAATTTTCCTGTCTTCGGATCGATGTCGATCAGTTTCACTTCAATCTCATCACCTTCCTTAATTCCGGCTTCTTCTACTGTTTCCAGACGTTTCCAGTCGATCTCGGAAATGTGCAACAAACCGTCTTTGCCCGGCAGGAATTCGATGAATGCACCGTAAGGCATGATAGAGCGAACTTTACCTTTATATACCTCACCTACTTCGGGAACAGCAACGATTGCCTTGATCATGCGCATAGCGTCTTCAATGCATTTCTTGTTTGTTCCGGAAACTTCGATGCGTCCTACACCATCTGTTTCTTCGATAGTGATCACTGCACCGGTTTCTTCCTGCATACCTTGAATGATTTTTCCACCAGGGCCGATTACAGCTCCGATAAATTCTTTAGGAATAGTCATTGTTTCAATGCGGGGAGCATGGTCTTTCAGGTCAGCACGCGGTTCGGCGATAGTCTCAGTGATCTTATCGAGGATGTGCATACGTCCTTCTTTAGCTTGATTCAAAGCGCGTTCCAGAATATCATAAGAAAGACCGTCTACCTTGATGTCCATCTGAGTAGCTGTGATACCGTCTCTTGTTCCGGTTACTTTGAAGTCCATATCTCCGAGGTGGTCTTCGTCACCGAGGATGTCAGACAATACTGCATATTTTTCTTCGCCCGGATTCTTGATCAATCCCATAGCGATACCTGATACCGGTTTTTTGATCTTCACACCGGCATCCATCAATGCCAGTGTTCCGGCACATACGGTAGCCATAGAAGAAGAACCGTTAGATTCGAGGATTTCTGAAACAACACGTACTACGTACGGATAGTCAGCAGGAATCTGTCCTTTCAAAGCACGCCAAGCCAAATGACCGTGACCAACTTCACGACGGCCTACACCACGTTGTGCCTTTGCTTCACCTGTAGAGAAAGGAGGGAAGTTATAATGCAACAGGAAACGTTCTTTTCCATGTTCCAATACATTGTCGATAATCTTTTCGTCGAGCTTGGTACCCAGAGTGACAGAAGTCAGAGATTGAGTTTCACCACGAGTAAAGATAGCAGATCCGTGAGGACCAGGCAGAGGGCCAACTTCGCACCAGATCGGGCGAATTTCCGTAGTCTTACGACCATCCAGACGCTTGCCTTCATCCAAAATAGAACGACGCATAGCTTCTTTCTCTACATCATGATAGTAACGGTCGATCAGCGCAGCTTTCTCTTCGAGTTCTTCTTCAGAGAACTGAGCCTTGAACTCTTCGCGGATAGCATCAAAAGCTTCGAAACGTTCGTGCTTATTATTATTTCCAGAAGCAGCAACGGCATAAGCCTTGTCATAGCAAGCCTCACGAACTGCCTTGCGCAATTCTTCGTCGTTTACTTCATGATTATATTCACGTTTCACCGTCTTTCCTACTTCTTCCATCAACTCCACCTGAGCCTTGCAATGAACCTTGATAGCTTCGTGAGCCACCTTCATTGCTTCCAGCAATTCAGCTTCGGATACCTCGTGCATTTCACCTTCTACCATCATGATGTTATCATAAGTAGCGGCTACCATCAGGTCCATATCAGCTTTTTCCAGTTGATCAAAAGTAGGATTAATTACAAATTGACCATCGATACGTGCTACACGTACCTCAGAAATCGGTCCGTTGAAAGGAATATCTGAAACAGCGAGTGCTGCAGAAGCTGCAAGTCCGGCCAGTGCATCCGGCATGTCTATACCGTCAGCAGAAAAAAGGATGATGTTTACATATACTTCTGCGTGATAATTATCAGGGAATAGTGGACGGAGAGCACGGTCTACGAGACGGCAAGTCAGAATCTCATAATCAGAAGCTCTACCCTCTCTCTTGGTGAAACCACCAGGAAAACGGCCGAATGCCGCAAATTTTTCTTTGTACTCTACCTGTAAAGGCATGAAATCTGTTCCGGGAACTGCATCTTTAGCGGCACAAACAGTAGCTAATAACATGGTGTTTCCCATGCGTAGCATTACAGAACCGTCTGCCTGTTTTGCCAACTTTCCCGTCTCGAGTGTGATGGTTCTTCCATCAGGTAACTCGATCGTCTTAACAATTGGGTTAATCATAAAAATTGTTTTATCTATACTTTTTCTTTCAAAATTCCTGCAAAGATATACATTTATCGTTGTAATCAGGTGGAAATGAGCTAAAAAGTTAGATGCTATATGTTTTTTTTGCAAAATAGAGGTGAAGAAGCAGGCAAAAAGCTTTGAGTAATCTCGAAAAGACGTATATTTGCAACTCTTAAAAAACACACGAGATATGAAAAAGATAACTTTTGTAGCGCTTGCCGCACTTACCATTACAGCTTGTAGCTCCGGTCCTGAGTTTGAAGTGAACGGAGACGTATCAGGAGCCGACGGGAAAATGCTTTATCTCGAAGCTTCCAGTCTGGAAGGTATTGTCCCGCTTGATTCGGTTAAATTGAAAGGAGAAGGTACATTCAAATTCAAACAGCCCCGCCCCGAATCGCCTGAGTTTTACCGCTTGCGGGTAGACGACAAAGTCATCAACTTTTCTGTGGATTCTATCGAAACGATACAGATCAAAGCTCCGTACGTCGATTTCTCTACTGCCTACACGGTAGAAGGATCTGACAACAGCAACAAGATTAAGGAACTGACACTGAAACAAATCAATCTTCAAAAGAACGTAAACGACCAACTGAATGCGTTGCGTGCCAATAAACTGGGACACGACACGTTCGAAGAAAACCTGGCAACGTTACTGAAAAATTATAAAGAGGACGTAAAAGTGAATTATATATTCGCCGCTCCCAACACGTCAGCTGCTTACTTCGCCCTGTTCCAGAAATTGAATGATTATCTGATTTTCGATCCGCTGAACAATAAAGAGGACGTGAAATGTTTTGCGGCTGTTGCTACCAGCCTCAACAATGCATATCCGAACGCCGTACGTTCGAAAAATTTGTATAACATCGTGATCAAAGGTATGAAGAATACCCGCCAGCCACAAAGCAAGTCTCTGGAAATTCCACAAGACAAGATCATAGAAACAGGCATCATCGACATTGCTCTGCGTGACGTGAAAGGAAATACCCGCAAACTGACTGACCTGAAAGGAAAAGTAGTATTGCTGGATTTCTCCGTGTTCCAGTCACCGGCAGGAGCACCGCATAATATGATGCTTCGTGAACTATATAACAAGTATGCTTCGCAAGGACTGGAAATTTATCAGGTATCTCTCGACGCAGACGAACACTACTGGAAAACAGCTGCCGGCAACCTGCCCTGGGTTTGTGTGCGCGACGGAAACGGCGTCTATTCTACCAACGTAGCTGTATATAATGTTCGTCAGGTACCGTCCATCTTCCTGATCAACAGAAACAACGAATTGAAGCTTCGTGGCGAAGATATCAAAGACCTTGAAGCATCCGTCAAGTCACTGCTCTAAGTTGTTATAATTTAGCATATTTCATTTAAATATGTTACATAGCATCTTTTTTCACTTGACAGATATCACTTAAAAGGCTATCTTTGCAAAGAAATAATTGAGAAGAGGGTTCCAACATGTGCCATGTTGGAATTCTTTTTTGTTTATATGACCATTTTAAATAAAAAGGAGGAAAAACATCATGGCTTATATGTCAGAAGAAGGTTACAAAAAGTTAATGGCAGAATTGAAAGAACTGGAAACAGTGGAACGCCCTAAGATCTCTGCGGCCATCGCCGAAGCCAGAGATAAAGGCGACTTGTCGGAAAATGCAGAATATGATGCAGCCAAAGAAGCACAGGGGATGCTGGAAATGCGCATCAACAAATTGAAAGCGGTCATCGCAGATGCAAAAATCATAGATGAATCCAAACTAAAGACAGATTCTGTACAGATTCTGAACAAGGTGGAACTGAAGAACGTAAAGAATGGTATGAAGATGACTTATACCATCGTTTCCGAAAGTGAAGCCAACCTGAAGGAAGGCAAGATTTCCGTTAACACCCCGATCGCACAAGGTTTGCTTGGCAAGAAGGTGGGTGATGTTGCAGAAATTACCGTACCGCAGGGTAAAATTGCATTAGAAGTAGTAAACATATCCATTTAACAGTAAGGCAGGTCTCCGTGTGAGGCTTGCCTTCTTTTATCTATCAAAAGTTATGGCAACCATATTCAGTAGAATCATCGCAGGCGAAATTCCTTGCTACAAGATAGCGGAGAACGATCGTTTTTTTGCTTTTCTTGATATCAATCCGTTGGTAAAGGGACATACACTGGTAGTCCCCAAACAGGAAGTAGACTATATCTTCGATTTAAGTGACGAAGACCTCGCAGCCATGCACGTATTTGCCAAACAGATAGCCCGTGCCATCGAAAAAGCTTTCCCTTGCAAAAAGGTAGGCGAAGCGGTTATCGGTCTGGAAGTACCGCACGCTCATATCCACTTAATTCCTATTCAGAAGGAATCGGATATGTTGTTCTCCAATCCGAAACTGAAACTATCGGATGAAGAATTCAAATCCATTGCGCAAGCAATCAACTCCTCTCTATAAAACATGATGATGACATAAGCAAGCGGGCACCTTGAGAAAGGCGCCCGCTTTTTTGTATCATAACCGTCATCTTCTGATGTATATACAACTACTTCTTCAAAGGGTCCGGCGACTTATCTTTACTTTCGGCTACCTCAACCAGATATACACCAATACAGATAAAAATAATAGCGGCTGTCTGCGTCCAGCTAAAACGGTCCTGCCCCAAAGCCAGAGAAGCAATCGTCGCAACAATCAGAATCAGATAACCGTATATCGCCACAACTGTCGTTTTCAGATATTTCAAACCGACCGGAAGCAACATATAGCTGATCGTTGTTGGAAATACAAGTACAAACATCAGAATCAGGAAAGGTGTCCAATGGAACGGCATAGAAAACACCGGTGCATCGAATCCAGTAATAAATGTAACTATAATAGCAGAGACTGCCGCACCGGAAAATGTATATCTCAACATGGTCATCGCCCCGATGGAAGAAAGGATACGCTGGCTAAGTATCAGATAAACTGCATAAACGACAGAACTGACCAGACAAAGCATATTCCCCATGAAAGCATCGGATGCCAGATCATCACTCTGCTGTGTCAGGATACAGACCAGCGCACCGATCAAACCGATCGAAATCCCGAGAATCTTCTTCCATGTCGCTTTCTCTTTATAAAAGAAGATCATAATCAGAAATACCCAGATAGGCTGAAGACTGGTAAAAATGGAACTGGACACCGGAGTTGTTTTACTCAGTCCGGCCAGATAAAGAAACATAAAGCCATACAGTCCGAATGCTCCCAACAGGAAAAGCAACCATTTATCTTTAGTAGATGACTTCTCCGGCGGCATGAACCATCCGATCACCCAGAATGCAACGGCTGCAAAGGTGCAACGAAGCGTCGCACCCGTCAACGGGCTCATCCATAAGGGAAGCAGATACTTCAAGGCATTCATATTTAAACCGCTGAATATTTTTGATACAGCCATACTCAGATTGGCTTCCAGTTTCTTATTCTTCATCTTTATTATTTCAATTGATCATTAAACAAAAAGGAATCGCGTCTCAGATAGGCCCAGAAGAAAGTAACGACCGTTATCAATAAATTGAAAATAAAAGGAAACTCCTGCGACTGAGTGTGAAACAACTTCTGGAGAAAATCGACAATAAAAGGATATAGCAGTATGGCAAGATAATTCATCATCATCACAAAAGCCAGCGCCAGGGTCGTCTTCTGAGGAAGTGCCGTATGTGTCGTTTTATCATAAAGCATAGGCTGGATAACTCCATATCCCAACCCGACAAAAAGACACCCCGGAATAATCATCCATTCGATCGGGGCAATCCAGATCAGAGCCAGCCCCACAGCCATAGATAGTAAGCTGTAAGCTTTGGTACGCTCTTTCAGCTCGTCCACAATCTTATCCAGACAAAATCCCGGAGCCATAATCGCCAAAAAGAAAAGCGATATCATCAGTCCCGAATCACCGCTGGTAAAATGGTGCTTCTCCATCAGGAAGGGCAGATTGAAGATAACTGCCAGCACAATATAGGTGGTCACCCCGTAGAAAAGCATAATCTGAAACAAGTGCTTAGCATGGATTCCATATTTACTCCCTCCTGTATCTACAGAAGCTGATTGTTCGGGAGAGGAAGTTTCTGATTCAGGCTGCCGGACAACCGATTCATCCTGACGATCCTTCAGATGACCGACCAGCAGAATCGAAACCAGAGGAAGCAGATAAACCAAAAACGGCAAATGCCAGCTAACTTCCGCCAGATAACCCGTGACGGCTGTAGCTATTACCAATGTAAAATTGGTGATAGCGGAACTCAGTCCGAACTGTTTCACCCGGTAAGCGCCCACAAAGTATTTCGACACCAATCCGGTAGATAAGGGAATGATTAATCCGGCTCCGATGCCCAGCATGGCACTCACTACGATCAGTTGCCACATTCTGTTGGAAATCAGATATAAAATGCCGCTTGCCGCAAAAAGCCAGAGTCCGATCTTCAGGATACGGACCAAATCAACTTTTTCCGTCAGCTTACCGCCCAGAAGGATAAAAGGGATAATCAGCAACGACGGCAACGAAGTCAACATCTGAATATCCAAGTCCGTTGCTTCCGGAAATATTTTAGTAAGGTCGCCCAGTATGGGCGAAACAGTCAGCCCCGGCAGAGAGGTCAGTGCCGAAATAGACCAGATAGCTAGTAAAGTGATGAGAGGTATAGTACCCCTTCCCGTCTGTATTTTCATATACCGGTTCGTTAAAAGTTTAGGTCTGATGAAAACAACAATGACCTTATAAAGTTCAAATGAGGCATTATTGAATACTCAAAAACTGAGTGAAAAACACCCATAAACTATCAGTTTATGACCTAAAAACTATCCGTAGACAGTTTTTAGGTCAAATTCCGTCAGTTTCTCCCCCAACGAACTTAAAAAAATCCCGTAAACTTGCATCATCGAAATTTAACAAAGAATACTCACAATTTAAAAAGCAACGTATATGAAAAGTTTAAGCTTCAGAAAAGATTTAGTAGGGGTACAGGAAGAACTGCTCCGTTTCGCTTATAAGCTGACAACCGACCGCGAAGAAGCAAACGATTTGTTGCAGGAAACATCATTAAAAGCATTAGATAATGAAGATAAATACACACCTGACACAAATTTTAAAGGATGGATGTACACGATTATGCGCAACATCTTTATCAACAACTACCGCAAGGTAGTTCGCGACCAGACATTTGTTGACCGTACGGACAATCTTTACCATTTGAATTTACCGCAGGACGCAGGTTTTGAAAGTACGGAGAACGCCTACGACCTGAAAGAAATGCATCGGGTAGTCAATGCATTACCCAAAGAGTACAGAGTACCTTTCGCCATGCATGTTTCCGGCTTCAAATATCGTGAAATAGCAGAAAAGCTGAACCTTCCGCTAGGTACTATAAAGAGCCGCATTTTCTTCACTCGCCAAAAACTACAGGAAGAACTGAAAGACTTCCGCTAGACTTTAACGACATATTTCAATAGGTATCAAAATAACGATAACAACCGGCTACCATTCACACAACCAAAGGCAAGAAGGATTTATTTCTTTCTTGCCTTTGGTTATTTATATTCCGCCCGCCTTCCATTGGCAAAAAGTCCGCCCCCTTAATAAACGCCAAATAATGTAAAACCTGAAAACTTTCAAAACTATCTGCTGTTGTTGAGGGA
>ERZ1504712.853-NODE-853-length-9972-cov-4.846627_pt1 | contig 9972 bp, 8 predicted proteins | sample MGYA00572411_ERZ1504712 | MGnify/ENA primary metagenome ERZ1504712 (study PRJEB39906, sample SAMEA3182091) | gut metagenome | biome: human; feature: gut; material: Stool; isolation source: human stools | place: Canada | collected 2013-03-11 ...
GAACATCTTGCTTCGGACAACGGAGCTGATATGCATAAATATAATGCGTTATACACCCGTACATTAAGTTGGCATGTTTTGACTCCAACATCATTTTCTATAATGTCATTGTCCATAACTCCATTATCGCACAGACTAGTCCTTAAAAAGATTAAGACGCAACGCGTTAGTCACCACGCAGAAGCTTGACAGGCTCATTGCCGCTGCTCCGAACATCGGATTGAGCGTCCAACCAAAAAGCTGAATCCACACACCTGCCGCAAGCGGTATACCTATAATATTGTATATAAACGCCCAGAACAGGTTCTCATGGATATTGCGGAGTGTAGCACGGCTTAACCGTATCGCGGTAACAACATCGCTCAGCCTGCTCTTCATAAGCACCACATCAGCAGCATCAATAGCTATATCCGTTCCTGCACCTATGGCAAGTCCTATGTCGGCGGATGTAAGGGCAGGTGCATCATTTATACCATCACCGACCATTATAACCTTGCCGCGTGACTTAAATCTGCCCACTGCTTCCGCCTTTTCATCCGGCAGTACACCTGCAATGACTTCGTCAACTCCCGCCTGCGCGCCTATGGTCCTGGCTGTCTTTTCATTGTCACCGGTGAGCATTACGACATGGATACCCATATTTTTTAGCTGTCTTACAGCCTCCGGGCTGTCTGTTTTTATGACATCTGCAACCGCTATTATTCCGAGCAGCCTGTCCTTCTCAGCAAAAAACAGTGCTGTCTTCCCCTCCTCCGAGAAGCTGTCTGCCACCTTAACTGCCTCATTCAGGGCATTAACTGCCGGCTCCCCCGCTTCTCCTAACACATTCTCTATAAATCCTGCATTTCCTCCGTATATTCCGTTGCCCCCTAAGCTTCCTGCAAGACCACTTCCTGGAACTGCACTGAAATCCTCCACAGTACCAAGCAGCTTAGCCTTGGCAAGCAAACTTTCCTCATTTTCAACCCCCGCTATCACAGCCTTTGCAAGTGGATGTTCGCTCTTACTCTCAATAGCATACGCTTTCATAAGAAGCTCATCACGGCTCACTCCAGCTGCCGGGTACACATCCGTTATCATAGGTGCACCGCTCGTTATGGTTCCTGTCTTGTCCAGAACCACAACCTTCGCCTTACCTGTCTCCTCAAGGGATACTGCAGTCTTGAACATGATTCCATGCTTAGCACCCACTCCGTTTCCAACCATGATTGCAACAGGTGTCGCAAGTCCAAGTGCACAAGGGCAGCTTATGACAAGCACAGAGATAGCTCTTGCAAGCGCATAGCCAAAAGCATGTCCTGTCAGCAGCCATACTATAAAGGTCACAACGGCAATCCCTATTACAACCGGAACGAACACACCGGAAACCTTGTCCGCCACCTTCGCAATCGGTGCCTTAGTAGCAGCCGCGTCACCCACCATCTTGATTATCCGGGATAATGTGGTATCCTCTCCGACACGCGTAGCTTCGCAGACAATATATCCAAGCTGGTTTACCGTAGCCGCCGACACCTTATCTCCTTCAGCCTTATCAACCGGAAGACTCTCGCCGGTAAGCGCCGCCTCATTCACCGCAGTAGTTCCTTCTACTATAATACCATCCACCGGAATGCTGTCACCCGGATGAACCACAAAGTAATCTCCCTTGTGAACCTGCTCTATCGGAACTGTCACCTCTTCTCCGTCTCTTTTAACAACTGCCGTCTTAGGTGCAAGCTTCATAAGTCCTTTAAGCGCATCCGTAGTTCTGCCCTTGGATATCGCCTCTAACAGCTTACCCACGGTGATAAGTGTAAGTATCATTGCAGCAGACTCAAAGTAAAACTCATGCATATAAGCCATAACAGCCTCTGTATCGCTCCTGAGCTGTGCAGATGTCATCGCATACAGTGCGTACACACTGTACACATACGAAGCCGCGGAGCCCAATGCAACAAGTGTGTCCATATTAGGTGCCCCATGCGCAGCGCTCCTGAAACCACTTATGAAAAATCTCTGGTTTATAACCATAATCATGGTTGCTAAAAGAAGCTGCGTAAGCCCCATTGCAATGTGATTCCCGTCCATGAAAGAAGGAAGCTTCCAATTCCACATCATATGACCCATTGAAATATACATGAGCGGAAGCAGAAGTACGACCGAAGCCACCAGCCTTTTGACCATAACCGGCGTCTCCCTATCCTTAAGTAAATCCTCATCCGCAGAAGCCGCACTGCTCTGCGCCGCACTGCCCTTGTCCTTCTTAATCGAAGCGCCATATCCAGCCGCCTTCACTGCCTTTATAATCTCCGCGCTCGAAGCCGTGCCCTCGACTCCCATCGAGTTGGTGAGCAGGCTCACAGAGCACGATGTGACTCCCGGGACCTTGCTCACAGCCTTCTCAACCCTCGCCTGACAGGCGGCACAGCTCATCCCTGTAACCTTATATTGTTCCAAGCTTCATCTCTCCTTTCGCTATTTCATAAGCCTCTGAATAACCCCCACAAGCTCATCAACCACCTCATCATTCCCTTCACGTATATTCTCAGCCACACAGGTTCTTATGTGATTCCCTAAAAGAACCTTATTAAAGCTGTTGAGTGCGGCATTGATAGCCGCAACCTGCACCAGCACATCCGTGCAGTACGCGTCCTCCTCTATCATATGTTCGACGCCTCTGACCTGTCCCTCTATACGCTTCAGCCGGTTTAACAAATCCTTATATTCCTTCGGTGAACGCTCCTTATGCTTCTCGCAGCAGCAGCACTTGTTCTCTGTCTTTCCGCCGCATGCCGGACAATTATCCTTATTGTTCTCCATAATACCCTCCTGACAGCCTTCTGATTGATACCTAAAAAATCCTGCATAGAATCGTATCTCTGCTCCATAAATGAAATGATATACCTCGCAGCCAGCATACCCCTATCAGGTATCCTGACATTATATTATACCCTATGAGGGTATTTTGCAAGCATTTTTTTTATTTGATTTTCAAATAAATTTTGACTTTACTCATTGTAATTTATTCCACACTTGTCAACATTGTGGGATATACCCTTGAAATAGAAGCCGTAATCGACACAGAATTGAAAATTGGTACATAAAACAAAAAGCTGACAGAAATTCTGCCACATACATGCGCAGCTTTCATGCCAGCTTTTTTATTTAATCTAATGTAATACCAAATTCTTCCGGAAGGAATCTCGGACACACATTCTCCGATGATGTGATGACCGAGGCAGCGAGACGGCTTCCAATCTCCACCGCTTCGCTGAGCGTCTTTCCATAGGTAAGTCCGCTTGCGACACCTGCACAGAACGCATCTCCTGCTCCGGTTGTATCCTTTACGCGGACGCGCTGAGGCGGACATATTCCCTTTTCCCCGTTGACATCTGCATAGACTGCTCCGTTTCCACCCATCGTGACAATCATCGCCGGTATTTTTCCAAGGATGACACGCTTAGAAAGAATATCGCGAAGCTCCTCCGGGCTCTTATCCGCATAGTCCTCCATGAACAGCATTCCTGCTTCAAGCTGGTTACAGATGAAACAGTCAAAATGTTTAAGAAAATCCCTTCTCTCCACAGCTATACTCATATTGCTGACAACACCGTACAGCTTCTTGTTATACTGCTTTGCAAGTGCAACAACCTATCCTTGTCCATGTCGACCTCGACAATAACGGAATCCGCATTTGCGAAAATCTCATCGCCCTTCTCCTCAAGAAGTCCAAGTATAGGCATGAGATTAGGTCTCTGTGATATTGAACCCGCAAGGTCACCATTATGGTCAAATACGGCAAGCCATGTTCCCATTCCTCCCGGCATCGTCATGACATAATCGGTATTAACTTTATGATTCTTAAGCTTCTTAACCACATCCTCGCCAAGCGCACTGTCATCGACAATGCCTACAAATGTTGGGCGAAGCTCAATATTGGCTATATCCTCAACTACATTTCTGCTCACACCGCCATGGATATACTCTACATGTCCCACATTTCTTCCATCAGGTATATAGATATCCTCCGGAAAGCCCTTGATATCCACAAACACTGCTCCCATAACTACTATTCCCATAAATAACTCCATTTCTATTATCACATTTATGTAGCATGATGTTGGGGTCAAAACATGTGCTGTAAACTTAGCGTGTATAACGTATTATATTTATGCATATCACGACTTTTGGGAGAAGCTTAGATGTTCTTAGAACATCTTGCTTCGGACAACGGAGCTGATATGCATAAATATAATACGTTATACACTCGTACATTAAATTTGCATGTTTTGTCCCACCACCATACTATGGAGCTATTATAAGACATACCGCCTGTTTTGCAAAGCTCTATTTTATCCCACTCCTTACAGCACCTTGCTTCCGTTAGCCGTGAGCTTGAACCTGGCTCCGAAAAGCTCCGCAGCATGTCTGCACATCTGCATACGTCCAAGAAATATATCGAAGTAATCGTACATTGTACATATACTTTCATCAATCTGGAGATTCAACGATATGAGCTTCTTCTCCGGCGATATTTTGAGTGTGGATTCTGTGACTGCATAATTTACACGGTCATGAATATCATACCTAGCTCTGTCCTTAGCTCTCACCCTGTCTCTTCGCACATCGGTCTTATCCGCTATGACAAGTGCGGCCGATATTATGTCCACCGCACCACCCGTAGATTCATCATGATTGGCAATCGCGGACACCACTGTCACTCTGTCCTCAAGGCTCATATCCGTCTGCCTTAAAAGCTCATTTGCCAGAAGTGCGCCATACTCCGCATGGTGCCTGCGGTTAATACTGTTTCCGATATCATGCATATAACCTGCAATCTTTGCAAGCTCAGTCTCATGTTCGCCGTAACCGAATTTTTCAAGTATCAACGCAGCTCTTTCCGCAACAAGGCTGCAATGAACCTGTGAATGGTCGGTGTAACCAAGTACGCCAAGATTATCATTTCCCTTCTTTATGTACGCATTTATTTCTTTATTTTTCTTTATCTCTCTGTATGTCATATTTTCCTCATTTCCGGGTTCAGCACCCTTTATATATTAGAATTGCAATGTTATCCTATTTTGATGATGTTGGGGTCAAAACATGTGCTATAAACTTAGCATGTATAACGTATTATATTTATGCATATCACGACTTTTGGAAGAAGCTTAGATGTTCTTAGAACATCTTGCTTCGTACAACGGAGCTGATATGCATAAATATAATACGTTATACACTCGTAAATTAAGTTGGCATGTTTTGACCCCAACATCATTTTAATAAGAGTATAACTCAGCCAATATAAAAAGTATTATCATTATATTGTAAAAACCATGTAAAATATTCTGCAGAACAAAACAATTTCCAAAATAATCCGTACTCACTTGAATAAATATCAATTCAATGATACACTGAATCGATAAAACCATTTTGATTGCAGGATAATTCCAAGATTTTCAATATAAAGCCACAGGGGAGGTCACAATATGCTTCGTGAAGGAGATTTAAACGAAATATCAGATGGAAGACTATACACATTAAATGATCTTGTACGCGCAGACTGTCAGGACTGCACAGGTTGTTCGGCGTGCTGCCGCGGTATGGGCAACTCCATTGTCCTCACACCTTATGATGTATGTCTGCTCACCAACAACCTCTCATGCAGCTTCGAACAGCTCATAGCCGACCGTGTTGAATTAAGTGTAATCGACGGGCTTATTCTTCCAAGCCTTAAGATGTCCGGTGACATGGAGCAATGCTCATTTCTCGATGAGAACGGCAGGTGCAGTATACACTCCTTCAGGCCGGGAATATGCAGGCTGTTCCCACTCGGACGCATATACGATGAAAATGGCTTCAAATATTTTCTACAGACAGGTGAGTGCCTTAACAACCACCGCACAAAAATCAAGGTAGAAAAGTGGCTTGACACTCCCGATATAGAGAAGAATGAAAGGTTTATATGGGAATGGCATGAGCTTTTGAAAAGGCTACGAAACGCAACAAAGGCTGACCCGGATTACGAATCAGCCAAGAAGCGCAACATAATGCTGCTTCAGATATTTTATTTTACACCATACAGTATTGAAGCTTTCTATTCGCAGATAGAGGAACGCATGGCACTTATCTAATCAGAAATTTTTTCCATGAAGTAAAGCCTTGAGGCAAAATCAGGGAAATGCCTTACCTCCTCAGAAAAACCCGTGGCGGCAAAGGCCTGCTTCAGCCTGACACCGCAATTCATCAGCATGCTTCCGCTCAGCTCATACTTTTCCGTCTCCCCCGGCATGGTTACGAATTTTGCGACCATGCCATGAAGAAGTGAGCCCTGTCTTATATGAATCGGTGCGACCGTATTTATCAAATCTCCGAATTCTTTTACATTATGCTTTAACGGTCTGTTATAAAAGCTATAGACAGCCTCAGGGTCAAGTCCCACAGCATAGTATTCCTCATTCTGTGTGTTTGCACGGACAAGCTCCTGCATTATCAGCCCTGCCGCCCTGCCTGCCTCCTCATCCACAACTGTCCACTGATGAATATTCCCGGTGCGCTGGCGGTAGAAACTGCCAAACTGCATAGCGTGTCTCCATTTTTTGTAAATATCTATCTGTGTCTTTATCTCGCTCCTTTCAGACCTGCTCATATCCACAAGATTACACTCGTAACCGCATATTCCAAAAGCCGCCACGTTAAAGCGTGTTGACAGCGGTGTAACGCGGAGCGTCTGATGATTCGGACATGCTGAGACATGAGCCGAAACAGTTGACATCGGATAGCCGTAGCTTAGACCCTCCTGTATATAGGCTCTGCTCACCGCATCCGTGTTATCGCTCGCCCATATCTGTGGGAAATAGCATAATATACCAAGGTCAAAGCGGTTGCCCCCGGCTGCACAGCCTTCAAAAAGTATATGCGGAAAACGCTCAGTCAACGTCCTCATAATCCTGCCGAGTGCCATCACATAGCGGTGCGCTGTCTCGCCCTGTGGTCTTCCCTGCGCCTTGAGATATTTAGAGTAATAATCGGAAAAAATCCTGTTCATATCCCATTTTACATAATCAATATTCGCCGATGAAAACACCTTGGTCATACTGTCAATTATATATTCCGTAACCTCAGGATTACACAGGTCAAGTATTCTCTGATTGCGTCCTTCTGAGTGCGCACAGCCCGGAATATCCATCGCCCAGTCCGGGTGCAGCCTGTACAAGTCGCTGTTTACATTGAGCATCTCCGGCTCAACCCATATTCCGAATGACATTCCGAGTGCATTTATCTTGTCACATATACCCTTAAGCCCATTCGGAAGCTTCTTCTTATTCACATACCAGTCTCCAAGTGAGCTGCTGTCATCATCCCTGTTTCCAAACCAGCCATCATCCATGACAAAAAGCTCAATGCCCACATCATGTCCCGCCTTTGCAAGCTCATATAGCTTTCTCTCGCTTATATCAAAATATGCTGCCTCCCAACTGTTAAGCAGCACAGGGCGTTCCTTATACTGCCACTGTCCTCGCACTATGTGCTTTCTCACGAAGTCATGCATATTCCTGCTCATGGCATTGAAGCCCTTGTCCGAATAGGTCATTACCGCCTCCGGCGCTTCGAAGGTCTCCCCTGCGTCCAATATATAAGAAAATGACTGAGGATTTATACCGGCCACTATGCGCGTGCTGTCACACATGCCAGCCTCCACAGCCTCATAGTGATTCCCGCTGTAGATGAGATTAAGCCCGATACAGCTTCCCTGATCCTGCGTGGTATCCTTCTTAGATATCATCACAAACGGATTGGCTCTGCTCGAAGATGTCCCGGTATAGGAGAAGTTGACATGCTTTCCTGCCGTGACAACTGTATCATGCCTTTCCATCTCCCGCGCCCACGCTCCGTTAAAGGTCGTGAATACATACCCTGCTCCGTCAATGTCCATCAGCATGCTCATAACACGTCTGATATCAACCCTCACATCGCTGTCATTTATGAGCCGGCAGCTTCTTCCTATCACGTCACAATTCTCATATACATAATAGTACAGCTCCAATGTAAGCCCATAATTCTTATCCTTTAACACCAGCTTAAGCTGTGACACCTCAGCCTCACTTCCGTATGAACACGGCAGAGTTGTAAGCTCATCCCTGCCGCTCTTTATCTCGAAGCTGTCATACAGAAAATCTGAGGTAAACGAACCATCATCATGCACAATCTCCAGAAACGGCTCTCTTATATCACCTTTTCCGTAGGATGACATCTCAAGTCTCGCCGCCTCAAGCGAAAATGACACATTTTCATCTGAATAGCTCACAGTATTTCCGACAGGTGTTGTCTGTTTGTGTGAGAGCGCCTCACCATGTCCTGCAATGGCTATCTTTTTTCCATAGTATAAATGCTCAGGATGTCCTGTAGGCAGCACCATAAAAGCGTAGGTTGTGTTTCTTGTATCAAGAGTAAATAAGCCTTTATTTTCTGATATCATACTTATCCCTTCGTCTTAGTCTCACGGTTGAATGCCAGCTCCCTGGAAATCTCCTCAAGCTTCGCGTCGGTGAGTTTATATTTATTAACAAATATAATGAGTGCGGCGCACAGACCGAATATCGGAATCATCGCCATGGTTGTCCTTAACACCATTCTTGAACTATCTGAGAGTGCGGCTGCCGCAGCTGCCTCTGTGGTATCCTTGCTTATCTTTCCTACCGAAATACATATACTTGCAGCAAGTACCGCAACTCCGCTCGCAAGCTTTACTACAAATGTCTGCATTGAAAAGATAATGCTCTCATCCCTGCGGCTGTTTTTGAGTTCTCCATAGTCAACCGTATTTGCAAGAAACACTGTGGTGAGCACAGTCAGCATGCCAAATGCGGCAAATATGAAAAATCCCGGTACAAGGAGCACATACACGCTCGACACCCCAATGCACATCATCACAAACAACGTGAGATACCCCATTATCGCCATCGCGAAGCTGACATAGAATACCTTGATTGAACTCATAAATTTTCTGAGCAGAGGGTAGAACAGCATCATTGAGATTATCTGCACAGCGCCTCCGACTGTGTTAAAGAGCACATAATTGGCATTCCAGTCCGAACCACCTATGTCATACTTGAAGAAATATATCAACAGATTGGATGTGATGTACAATGAGCAGTTGATAAGCACGATTGTCACAACCACAGTAACCGCCTGGTCATTGGAAAAGAGAGCCTTGAACATCTGGCTGACTGTCGGTGACTGCATATTCACCGTGGATTTTTCCTTAATGCAGATACAGGTAATGGTGATAAATACGATAAAAAGTATGGCAACTATAAGTGTAAACCACTTAAAGCCGTCCCTCTCAATAAGCTTACCTGCCTCAAGCCCGGCAAGCCTTACAGCATCGGAAGCTTCTGCGGCATTTCCCGCATCTGCAAGCGCTGCCCTATCGGAATTTCCGATTCTGCCAAGCATAGGTACACATATCATCGTTATAACCGTGATTATCGCTGAGCCAACCCCTGCGCATGAGCGCGCAAGTGTTGAAAGGTTCTCTCTCTCCTTGCCGCCCTCTGTAAAAGCCGGAATCATTGACCAGAATGGAATATCCATCATCGTATAGGTTATTCCCCATGTGATATAAAGCACTGCCGCATAAGCGACCAGTCCCCCACCCGTGACCGATTTAGGCACTGCAAACATGAAAAACAGGACAATGGCATTTAATACCGTTCCTATAAGCAGCCATGGTCTGAACTTACCCCACTTAGTCTGTGTCTTTGCAACGATAACTCCCATTATCGGGTCATTGAATGCATCGAATATTCGCGCCGCCATGAGTATGACACCCATAACCCATGAGCTCACACCCAGTAAATCCTGATAATAATACAGAATATAGCTTGCAGAAAGCATATACACCATATCCTTTCCTACAGCTCCAAGCCCGTAGGACGCTTTTTCCTTTGCTGAAAGCTTCATAGTACATCTCCTTTTCAATGTGTTATTTAA
>ERZ1504712.865-NODE-865-length-9886-cov-3.331096_pt1 | contig 9886 bp, 6 predicted proteins | sample MGYA00572411_ERZ1504712 | MGnify/ENA primary metagenome ERZ1504712 (study PRJEB39906, sample SAMEA3182091) | gut metagenome | biome: human; feature: gut; material: Stool; isolation source: human stools | place: Canada | collected 2013-03-11 ...
GATCTAGTACGGTCTCGTGGGCTCGGAGATGTGTATAAGAGACAGCCTCATGGCTCCCTGCCATGTCGCATTGTTCTTTCCATCGTCATATTCAATAGCCGATGTCATGTACGAACCACTTTTTTTATCCTCTATCACAAGTGACAGGTCTTCCTCGTTGACATACAGCCTGTAATCCGTGTTCTCGGTGAGGTACCTACAGCCGTTTATAGTCTTTTGCGCTGCCTGCACCTGCACGCCCTTTCCGTTAAAGCCGGCTGCACCGAACGCTACCATAAACGCCAACAGAAGGGAAATTATTCTTTTTGCCGTTCTTTTATGAGCCAATTCGATACACCACCTCTCCCGCAATCGACTGTATGAAGTCGAATACCTGCGACCATAATACATAGATAATGAATATGAGAAGACAAACAATCAGGATAGTAAATATTGTAAGGAATATAATTTTAAATGTCTCCTTGACCGTATAATTGTTAATCTCTCTTATAGAAATGAAAATCAGTACAATTATCCATACTGTCATGCACAGGCTTCCGAACTGCACGAAGAATATTTCGTTGTTGGTCACCACATGTGACAGAAGGAATATAATCGGTGTCAGCACTGCATAAGGTCCGAAGCTGTATACCAGTGAGCTGTATATGTGTCTGAACTTACCCTCGCCCTCATTGATTGTACACATAAGGTAATTACAGCTTACCACAAGCACGAGTGCCACAAGTATCATTCCGATGTCTGATAAGATATCGTAGCTGCCCTCACGCACTGTCTTTGTAAGGAAGCCGCAGAAATATTTGTTGATTATGTAGAATACCATCATAATCCCAAGCAATATATTCGTACTTGCAATGGAAACCTTATTCTCAAATCTTATTCCATAACAACCGTCTATAGGGTGTCTCATAAAAGTAAACACATACTTTAATTCCCTTATGAGCTTCTTATCTCCAAGCTTCTTAAGTGCTTTTCTCGGAGCATTGAATATTCCCTTCTTCTTATCAAGCAGCTTAAGTACCTTCAATACAGCAAATATACCAATCAGTATAAGCACCACCGCTGTGAGATTGTGCTTAAGCCATACATTTCTTATCTCCCAGAACGAATCTGAATAGTTCTCCATGTCCTTTGAAAGTCTGGCATACTTTAACGCCCCCTCATAGTCACCTTCCTTGTAGAGAGCCTTACCCATCGCCATGTTAGCGTAGGTAAAAAGATTATTCATCTCAAGCACCTTACCAAGTGGCTCCTTGCTCTCCTCATAACGTCCCTTGGAGAACAGGTAAAGTGCTTCATGCAGATACCTGGTAAACTCTGTCGGTTCATACACCTGAATCTGTGCCTTATCCGAATCAAGCACATAGAGCTTATCATCTGTTCCCACCTGAATAGCTTCAACCTTCGTTGAAAGACCGATTCTCTGCTTTCCGTCATCGCTTCCGCCGAATATGAATAACAGATTGCCCTCGTTGTTATACTCGTAGATGAAACCTGTCTGTGTTGCAACGAAGGTGTTATCATGATTTCCAACTGCAACTGCTGCCGGAACATCCGGATATTCGCTGGTCTCAATCATGTTGACACCTGCGATATTGAGTCTCTTTAAGGTGTCATTGTGTTCACCTCTTGTTATTGTGTATATGACACCCTTCTCATCTATCGCCATATTATCCGGAGTTGCAGGTATGTTAGACTGCATCTTCGCTCTCTGCGCGTCCGTGAGAACCGCTCTCCAGAGAATCGTCCACAGATTAGCCTTGGTTGCGTTAGTACCGAAATAGCCTAAGAAGGTTCCTCCGTCAACAGGACTTATCTCAACCATACCGTTGGTGTTAGATTCACATATCACATACATTACGCCCGAGCTGTTCACAACAATCTTGAGTGGGAGGAAATCAAGTGTCTCCCCATACATCGCCGCCGTAGGCTTGGTGTATGTATTTACAAGTTCTCCATCGCCGTCGAACACGAATACGCTCTTAGCATCTCTGTCAGCTATGTAGGTGATGTGCTCAGGTGTTACATATATTCCCCGCGGTCCCTGTAAAATTCCCTCTCCGAAGGTCATCACCAGCTCGTTATCCGCGTCTGATACGACAACCCTCTTGTTACCGCTGTCAAGAACATACATATAACCGTCCTCAAGCAGTGTGAAATCAGTAGGATTTACAAGCGTCTCCTCTCCAATCTTTGTTATCGTCTTAAAAGGGAGATACGCTGTCTGTGTCTCGGTCATGCTTCCATATCCGTCAACAGTGTATGTCCTGTATGGCGCATCTGCATACGTCTCAAGAGTCGAGGATACTAAAATCACACAGGCAAGAAGCAGAGGTACGGCAAAAGCTATTATTTTTTTTATATACTTTTTATTCACGTTCATACCTCTCTTAAGTTACTTGATTCCTGAATGTGCCATCGTGTTCATTACGTTATTCTGTAAAATACAGAACAATATGAGGTTCGGCAGGAACATAATAAGTGAAGCCGCTGCCGCCATACCCTGTCCTGCTACGGTGTTGCTGGTAAGTGTATTCATATAAAATGCAAGGTTCTTGAGAGAATCATTATTGATGTAATAATTGGATGTCTCAAGGTTAGCCCATACCTGCTGGAATACAAGAATCGCAGCCGTCGCAATCGCAGGCTTGGTGAGTGGAATTACCACCTTTCTGTATATTGTCCACTCCGATGCTCCGTCCATATATGCCGCCTCTATGAGCGAATCCGGAACCTGGTCAACGAACTGTTTTATAAGGAACAGTCCAACCGGAAGTGCTATAAGAGGAAGAATCTCTGCCCAATATGTATCAATCATATGAAGCTTGTTTACAACCAGATATCTCGGAATCATAACCGCACAGGATACGAACATAAGTGCTATCTGGTTAATGTTCATCATTGTCCTGGCTCCCTTGAACTTCATCTTCGACAATGCGTAAGCCGCCATTGTTGAGAATAAAAGTGAGCCTGCAACTACCGCCACCGTCACAAGTATGCTGTTAAACACATACTTGCTGAGAGGGTTGCTTCCCGTCCTCGATGCCTTTATAAGCTTTGAAAAATTATCAAGTGTAGGATGTGTTGTTATAAACTTAGGCGGGAATGCGAACAGCTCCTCCATCGGTTTAAACGCATGGAATATAATAAATACGATAGGCAATCCACAAAGCAATACCATCGGCAGAACCAAAAGGTATATTTTTATCTGACCCTTCTCAAACTTATCAGGGTTCATCTTGTGACCACTATAAGCCGCCATAATCTTTTCCTCCCTTCCTAATCACGTTCACCGAACAATCGGTTTGCAACCACTGAGAATATCTGTACTATGAGAAGAAGCACAACGGATACTGCTGCCGCATAACCCATCTCGTATCGGATGAATCCGTAATCCTCCACATGGTTTACAATAAGCTGTGCCGAATATCCCGGTGTAGGGTTTCCTGCAAGCAATGTTGCAATTGTACCATTCTGGAAGGCTCCAACAATCTGCATTACCGCTGCGAAGAGCATCTGCGGCTTCATGCTCGGTATTGTTACATATAACATTTCCTGAAATCTGTTCTTAACACCGTCGATTGCCGCTGCCTCATACAGCGCTTCATCGACATTTAAAAGACCGGCAAGTATGGACAGGAAACCGACTCCCATGCTGCTCCACAGACCTATGATAATAACAATCGGCAGCAGATAATTGGTATTTACAAGCCATATAATGGGTTCATTTATAATTCCTATCTCCATCAGCCAGCTGTTAAGGTATCCGGTCTGGTCACCGGTGAACATTATCTTCCAGAGCACTGCCATCGCAACACCTGTTGTCATGCTCGGTGAATACAGGATGAGTGCAAATATTGTTCTTGGTATCTTAGGCAGATTGGCAAGTCCGAAAGCTAACAAGAAGGCAAGGACATAACCACCAACACCTACAATAAGCGCATATTTAACTGTATTCGGAATAACATACTTCATAAATACATCATCACTTGTTATAAGATTGATGTAATTTAAAAAACCGACAAATTTAGGTTTCTGGATGGCATTAAAGTTAGTAAAGGAAAGGATAACAGCCATTATAACAGGAGCAAGTATGAATACCGTAAACACCGCCGCATAAGGAAATACAAATGCATATCCTGCCTTGTTGCTTATCGACTTCTTTCCTATTTTTGATTTCTTTGCAATTTTAGTTTTATCAGCCATACTATTATTTCCTTATTCTCTGTTAAGAATCTCAAGCACCTTTTCAACGGAAGGTACTTCATACTCTTTAAGCACATTTCCGTCCGAATCGATATAGCCGAATTCTTCAAGCTTTCTCTCTGTCTCTCTTAATACTGTCTTGGCTACCTCATCAATTCTTGAACGGACCGTGTCACCATTTACTACCACATCATTGAATGCGTTGCTCAGCTCACGCTCCATCATGTAGCTTCCAAGGAGTCTTGGTGTCTCTAAGATGTACTGAGCCTGTGTGAGGATTATATCTTTATCCGATGTCGGATAAGGAAGCCTCTCGAACGCTTCAAGGTTGGCTGTAGGCCATATATACTCGTCTCCGTACAGAATCTGAAGCCGCTGTCCGAATTCCGCCTGAATATCAGCCCTTGACCACCACTCCATGAACTGCCATGCCTTCTGCTCTCTCTCATCATCCGATGAGAACATTACAGTACTCTCGGCGCCTCCGGACATATACCTCTTCACTTCACCGGTCTCCTCATCCTCGATGCCCGGCACAAGTGCTATGCTCCATGAGTTTGCAATCTCAGGCGCGGCATTGAGTATCAGGTTGTATGAATTGAAATCGGCTATTCCTATAGGTAAATCTCCGTTTCTGAAGTGCTGATAGAAGTTAGGCACATCGACCGTAATGTCATAAAGTGTAAATAACTCTGTAAGCTCTGTAAAGCCTTCAACCGTTGCTTCACTGTCAACCAATATATCAAGTGCAGTGTCGCCGTAGAGTGCTCCATCCATCTGGTAAATAATAGGTGTTGTTCCATGGAAGTTTCTCATTACAAGCATCGCTGCTGTCGGATAGTACACATTGAGTCCCCTCATCTGCAGATCAGGCAGCATCGCAATGAGCTCATCCATCGTGTTTGGAACCGAAAGTCCTAACTTGCTTAAAATATCTGTCCTATAGAACATTACATAGAAGTTCATCGTCTCAGGCAGTGAGTAAAGTCCATCACCCACAACGGACGGAACTAAAAGTCCCTCGCTGTATCTTCCGAACACCTCCTTGTAATTGTCAAACTTCGATAAATCAACAAGCGAGCCTCTTATGGCAAGGTCAAATGGTATTGAATAGTTGATTCCTGTTGCTATATCCGGTGTATCACCTGAAGCATTGGAAAGGATAAGCTTCTGTGCATCCGTCATGATTGACAAATCAACCTCTATTCCTGTCTCCGGTGTGAACTTCTCGTCAATCATCTTCTGCATAATCTCAACGTAGGTTCTCGGTCTGTTCACCCACACCTGTATGTGCGATTCATCTGTATTGCTCGCTGAATACGACTGCCCCATAAATGAATAGCCGAACCTCTTTAAAGACGTACCTATCGACTGGAAAATGTTCTGTCCCTTAGGAAGCCTGGCTCCGTCCTGATATATGTAGATTCTGTCAATCGAAAGGTCATTGTCATTTATCAGATCCACGAAATTCGCAATCTGTGTATTTATCGAATTGACACTTGTCGAAAGCTCATCAACTCTGTAGACCAGCTCATTCGGCTTCTCTGCAAGGCTCTTAAGCTGGTTAGCTGCTATAAGCAGATATGAGAACGCTGCCACCTTATCCGGGCTCTTAGCGTTGACATAAGGCTGTGCCTGCTCTGCAAGACTGTATAGCTCATCAACCCATCCAAGCAGTCTGTCCTGGACATCAGGAATATATCTTGTGAGTTTGAGGTCTCTGTACTTATCCTTGTTGGTTCCGGCAACCTTGGTTACCTCAAGAGACAGGTCGCTTATTCCGCTCATAATCTCATCTACCGCCTCAAGTGCATATCTGAGATTGTCTGCGCTTATCGTGAGTGAGATTGTGTGGTCACCCGGTTCAAGGTATACGCTAAGCTTATCATCATTGTCATCTGTGAGCGTGACCGTCCTGAACTTGTTAGCCGCCTCAACCTGATATGACTTAAATGCGCTGTTAGGAATCTCGCCGTCTATTTTCCAGTCGACAAAGACAGGAAAATCATTTTTCTCAGACTGGCGGTAGTTCATTCCTATGTAATAATAGCCTGCATTGTCCACATGGAACTTATAGCTTACTGTCTGTCCCGCCTCATTGAAGGAATCCTCATCAATGATATTGAGAACCGTGGTCGTTGCAGACAATGGTGAAAGACTTGACCCATACTCACCTATCGCATGGATTGATGAATCATTCCTCTGGTAGAAGTCCTCGGCCTCTATTGTTATAAGTGCATTTCCCTCAGCCTTTGTTGAACCTGCATACTCAGCGACATCGCCCGGAGCCTCAAGACTTATATTTCCAAGAAGAAGTGTTCCCTCCTGAATATTCAGTTCAAGCTCGTGAACACCCGCGGTAAGCTCAACCGGCAATGGGTCTGAATATCTGTAGCTGGCATCCATTACCTCCTTGTGCTCCCATCTGATAAGCTTATCAGGAAGAGAGACTATCTCGTTGCCGTATCTGTCGACATCCACTCCGTCCGAAACCCATGTTGTCTCGAACTTCATACTTCTTGCTTCGTAAAAAGGGTAGCCTCCGTCTATCTTCATTCCCATCTCAACAGGAAGAATCGACTCATCATAGGAAAGATAGTCGAAGCTCATAACATATCTTCCCGATACCGGAATATCAATGGTGAGTGTCACGGTGTCACCTGCCTTCACGGCAAGCACGTCATTCACATATTCATAATTATCATTGGTAAGAAAAGCTCTGTCTGCCTTAGCGACAGCCTCACTTATCTTATAGACAATAGCATCACCTGTGTATACCGCTTCCTTATAGCCCTTGCTTACCGTGGAATAATTGGTTGTAAGCCTGTTCTCCTGCGCCGCGTCCTGAGTTGTTGTCACAGCTGCCACCGGCTGCTCATCCATCTGCGTCTGTGCATGTACAGGCACGGACGCGTATGGGAATGTGCAGGCTATCATGGAAGTAATAAGTGCAAGTGATGTGATTCTCTTAATACCTTGTCGAATCATATAAACACTCCTACGCTTATCTGATGTTCAATTCCAGATGAAGTACACTGCTTGCCGGAATTGAGAACTTGATTCTGTTGCCGTTTACCTCTATATCATTAAATGGTCTTACAGTTACCTCCTCAGGCTTATCGAATGTGTTGTGAAGATGAATCTCACCTCCGACAATCTCGCCGCATGCCGAAGCAATCTCGGTATCAGCCACACAGCCGTCAATCTCATAGTCCTTGTCTATGGAAAGATTGGTCATTGTAATATGAATCTTTCCATCCTTGCCAAGTGATACCGACTCTGTAAGGTTAGGTACCATGTTCTGCTCCTCAAGACCTATCTGCTCCGTCTCAACAAAGCTGTCTAAAAGCTCGGCATCCTGATGGTGCTTATACATATAGAATACATGGTATGTAGGAGTCTTTATCATCTTCTCTCCCTCTGTGAGAAGAACTGCCTGAAGAACATTTACCATCTGTGCAATGTTCGCCATCTTAACTCTGTCACAGTGCTTGTTAAAGATGTTTAAGTTGATTCCTGCAACAAGTGCATCTCTTATCGTGTTCTGCTGATACAAAAATCCCGGATTGGTTCCCGGCTCACAGTCGAACCATGTTCCCCACTCATCCACAATCATGCCAACCTTGTGCTGCTTGTCATACTTGTTCATGATTGCCTCGTGATTCTTTATAAGCTCATCCATATAGAGAGTCTTATTAAGTGTCTGATACCACATCTTGTCATCAAAATCCGTTGCGCTTCCCTTGTGATCCCATCCACCCGGATGTGTATAGTAATGAAGCGATATGCCATCCATAAAGCCATGAAGGAACTCAGGTGCCTTAAAGCAGGTATCCATCACCTTGTCTGTCCAGTTGTAGTCATCAACATTCGCTCCGCATGCAACCTTGAAGATAGGCTTATCCGGATGATAGTTTCTTACATAAGTCTGGTATCTTCTATAAAGATTTCCGTAATACTCAGGGGTCATGTTTCCGCCGCAGCCCCAGTTCTCATTTCCCACTCCGAAGTAGTCAACTGTCCAAGGCTTCTCGGAACCGTTCTTCTTTCTCAAATCGCTCATAGGTGATACACCCTCAAAGGTCATGTACTCAACCCATTCGCTCATCTCCTGAACCGTTCCGCTTCCGACATTGCCGTTGACGTAGTTCTTACAGCCAAGCTGCCTGCAAAGCTCCATGAACTCATGTGTTCCGAAGCTGTTGTCCTCTACAACACCGCCCCAGTGTGTGTTTATCATCTTCTTTCTGCCCTCAGCAGGTCCTATGCCATCCTTCCAGTGATACTCATCCGCAAAGCAGCCACCCGGCCATCTGAGCACAGGAATCTGTATGTCCTTTAATGCCTCCACGACATCTGTTCTCATTCCGTTCACATTAGGAATGGAAGAATCCTTTCCAACAAAAATTCCCTCATAAATACATCTTCCTAAATGCTCCGAAAAATGTCCCTGAATCTCAGGATTGATGTGACCCTTTTTGTTCTTAGGGTTTATGTACAACTTGCTCATTTTTCGTCCTCCTTTTTAACTTTTTTTATTAAATTTACATAAATTTTATTTTTCAGTAAAACAGAACAAGTCTTAAAACGATTTCGTAGTTTGTATTTCACTTTTTGCTTAACCTATTCTATTTTCGGTGAAATGTTAATATAAACATAGCTCTTTTTATTGTATAATTCAATACTTAATTGCTTAATCCGATAGAGAAAGATTTGCTCATTTTTTGTGCACTTTGCACAAATGTATTTTCTTGTTGACTATTTCTTTTAAACATTTTATACTTAAAAGAAAAATTAAATATTTCACTTTGTAAATCAAACCCTGCATAATTACCAACCTAAGGAGACCTGCCAACATGTACTATATTAAATCATTAAACGAAGCCGAAGAAGTCTTTAAGGCACTCAGCACCCCTATGAGACTTCAGATTATGGAACTTATCTATCAAAATGATCATCTGAGCATGAATGACCTTGCGGAAACTCTTGGTCTTACCAACAGTGCCATATCTATGCATGTCGGCAAGCTTGAGGCGGCCGGTCTTGTCTCCGTCCAGGTGGCCTCCGGCAAGAGAGGTATTATGAAGATAGTCCGTCCACGCTATGAACGCCTTATCATAGACATGGTTCCGAATGCCGGTTCTATCAAATGTTATACCGATGAGATAGATATAGGACACTACATCAGTTACGATGTTCATCCTACCTGTGGTCTGTCCACCTCCGGAAACCTTATCGGCGACCTCGATAACCCTAAGGTTTTTTCATATCCTGAGCGTTTTAAGGCTGATATACTATGGGTCGGATATGGGTATGTGACATATAATCTTCCCAACCGTCTAAAGCTCGGCCAGACCTTGTCCGAAATACAGATTTCCTTTGAGATAAGCTCTGAGTGTCCTGAGCACAATGACAATTATCCAAGTGATATATATTTTGACATCAACGGGAAATCTCTCGGGAAATGGATAAGCCCCGGTGACTTCGGCAACAGACGAGGTATGCTGTGCCCTAACTGGTGGCCGGACGGACTCAACCAGTACGGTCTGTTAAAAACATTGGTTATCAATCATTCCGGTACATTTATGGACGGAACCGCCAGACTGTCATCAGTAACCATCAATGACCTTGCACTTAACTATGATTCGATAATCAATTTCACAATATCAGTTCCGGCAGATAC
>ERZ1504712.910-NODE-910-length-9442-cov-3.496538_pt1 | contig 9442 bp, 7 predicted proteins | sample MGYA00572411_ERZ1504712 | MGnify/ENA primary metagenome ERZ1504712 (study PRJEB39906, sample SAMEA3182091) | gut metagenome | biome: human; feature: gut; material: Stool; isolation source: human stools | place: Canada | collected 2013-03-11 ...
TTTTTAAATCCCATAGTTGCAAAACAAATGTTTTGAGGTTATTATATAAACAAGTGTTTTGGTAAGACTTAATTGAAAATATTGAATTTGAAAGGATTTTTATTATATGAAGGGCGAGGTTTTCCAGTTATGCAGCGTGATTACGGCTGCTAAGAATGCATTGAATACACAGACATTTATACAGTATGAACCACTCAGCTATGAGCGTGGAACGGTTTTTCAGTTCGTTCCTGAGGTAGAAGGACAGAAGGGTGAGATGATTGAAGGCGTTGACAGCTGGTATGCAAGATGCGTGTATAATGGAATGGAGGATGTCAAGATATTGGCGCCTACAGCGGTTAAGGACAGAAGAGTTCTTGGCTTCGTGAATACATCCCAGAATATCATGCTGTGCTTTTACCCTGATGATGTGATTCATATGTGGATGCCAAGGTGGGTCATGGACAAGGACAGAAAGGGCTGGCACATTATATACACTGAGAAGATATGGGAGAATCACCCGGCAGGTAAGCCTGAATACAAGGATAACACTGAGATTTTTAAGGCGGCACTTGCGGAAATCAGCAGGTTTTCCAAGGAACTCGGCTTTGAGGGCTGGTCTAATGTATTTAACCGCTCCATTGCCATGTTAGAAGGCGGCTTTGATTATGCCGCCGATGATGAGAAGATTATCGAGGAGTTTAAGAAGAAGGGGCGCAGCATGCCGCCTAGAAGCCATCTTGAGCTTCCGGGACATAACAGGGATTTATTTGAGGCAGCCTCCAATGCAGATGTATTCGGCAGCATGGGCTCATGGAATGACGGACCGGCTGCAAAGGCAGCAACAGAAGGAAAGCTGGAGGAGTATAATAAGCTTTCCGATATGCTCTTCAATCAGATTGCACTTGCGGTAATGTATGCAATCAACCAGTGGTAGGAAAAGAATATGATATCATATATTAAGGGTGAGCTTGTGGAGCTTACAGAGAATGCCATCGTGCTTGACCATGATGGCATGGGCTTTTTAATAATGATGCCGGCTTCCATCCTTGCGAAGCTTCCGGCGATAGGAAGTGAGCTTAAGGTACATACATATCTGTATGTCAAGGAAGATGCGCTTGACTTATATGGATTTTTGACAAAGGATGACCTTAAGGTGTTCAGGCTTCTTATAACAGTGAGCGGTATAGGCCCTAAGGGTGCGCTTGCCATATTGTCAACCATGTCGCCTGATGATTTGAGATTTGCTGTGCTTGCCGGGGATTCTAAGACAATATCCAAGGCACCGGGAATAGGAAGCAAGACCGCCCAGAAGCTTATCATAGAGCTGAAGGACAAGCTTAAGATAGAGGATGTTCTTGATGGCGGGGCGGACGGAGGCTATGAGCCGCAGAGTGATATGGGTGATACGGCTGCAGCGGAGGCGGTCATGGCACTCACCGCATTAGGATATTCTTCCGCAGATGCCACAAGGGCGGTAAGGCAGGTGGACGGCGGGGCTGATATGGATTCGGAAGCACTGCTTAAGGCTGCACTTAAGAAGCTGGCATTTATGTAAGACCTTCATGCTTAAGCTGGAGGTTCATGGAAGGGAGTAACTTTTAATGGAAAAGAGGATGATTTCCACCGAATTTACGGAAGAGGATATGCCTATAGAGTCGAGTCTTCGTCCGATGGCACTGGCGGATTATATCGGCCAGGAAAAGGTGAAAAAGAATCTTAAGGTATATATAGAAGCAGCAAAGAGCAGGCAGGAGCCGCTTGACCATTGTCTTTTCTACGGACCGCCGGGACTTGGAAAGACAACCATAGCGGGAGTTATCGCTAATGAGATGGGGGTGCATCTTAAGGTGACCTCCGGACCTGCGATAGAGAAGCCGGGGGACATGGCTGCGATACTAAGCAATCTTCAGGAGGGTGACCTGCTCTTTGTGGATGAGATACACCGTCTTAACAGGCAGGTTGAGGAGGTGCTCTACCCTGCTATGGAGGATTTCGCGATAGACATTATGATTGGAAAGGGCTCACAGGCGCGTTCGATAAGGCTTGATCTGCCTAAGTTCACACTGGTAGGAGCTACCACAAGGGCGGGACTTCTGACAGCGCCGCTCAGGGATCGTTTCGGTGTGATATGCAAGATGGATTTTTACACTGAGAGCGAGCTTAAGAAGATTATACTGCGTTCCGCAAATGTGCTTGCGATAGAGATTGATGATGAGGGAGCCACCGAGATGGCACGCAGGTCGCGCGGAACGCCGCGTCTTGCCAACAGGCTGTTAAAGAGGGTACGTGATTTTGCACAGGTGCAGTATGACGGAAAGATAGATTATGAGGTCGCGAGAGCTTCACTTGACAGGATGGAGGTCGATAAGATGGGGCTTGACAGAAGTGACCGCCTTATTTTAACCACCATTATGGAGAAGTTCGCGGGCGGACCTGTAGGGCTTGACACTCTGGCGGCGGCCATAGGTGAGGATGCGGGAACGATAGAGGATGTCTATGAGCCTTATCTTATACAGAACGGCTTCATCAACCGTACTCCTAAGGGAAGGGTTGCGACACAGCTGTGCTATAAGCATTTTGGAATAGAAAGGTAATGGATTGGAATGTTGCAGGTATGGAGAATATAAGGATTATTGCGCATATTTATACTGATTTTGATGAGAAATTCGGCATTCCAAGGCAGAGCGGTATCGTAAAGCAGTGCCGTGGGAGAATAGTGTTTGAACCGGAATACCGCAATGAGGAGGCTCTTGCTGGGATTGACGGATACTCACATCTGTGGCTTATCTGGAAGTTCTCCGAAAGTGTCAGACAGGAGTGGAGCCCGACAGTGCGTCCGCCGAGGCTTGGTGGAAATAAGAGGGTGGGCGTGTTCGCGACACGTTCGCCGTTCAGACCTAATCCTATGGGACTGTCCAGTGTACGGCTTGAGGAGGTTATTACCGATAGTACCGATGGACCGCAGCTTATCGTATCCGGGGTTGATATGCTTAACAAAACTCCTATTTACGATATCAAGCCATATCTGTCATACACCGATTCGCACCCTGAAGCTGTGTGCGGCTTTGCGGATGAGGTTAAGGATTACCGGCTTGAGGTTGTGATTCCTGAGAATGTATCAGATAAGCTTGGGGAAAGCAGCTGCGATGAGCTGAGAGAGCTGCTTGCACAGGATCCAAGACCGGGGTACAGGCATGATGAATCCGCCGATGATTTATCAAAGATATATGGTATGAATTTTTCGGGACACAATATCAGGTTCTCCGTAAGGAAAAGAATACTCACAGTGATTTCATGTGATGACAACTGGACATTATAGATAGAAGTGTGCTATACTGGATAAGTATTTGTGATATTTACCTGTAAGAGTATTTTAGTTCGGGACAGCTTAGCAGATACTATAAGGATAAGGAGTGGATTGTATGCCAGCGAAGAACGAAGCAGAAGTGGCTATTGGCGGCAAGGTTATTACACTTAGTGGATATGAGAGCCGTGAATATATACAGAAGGTAGCAGCATACCTGGACAATAAGTTAGATGAACATAAGAAGATGGAATCCTATAACAGACTTCCGCTGGAATTTCAGAACATTATGATCCAGCTGAATATAGCGGATGAGTTTTTTAAGGCTAAGAATATGGCGGATACTCTTAAGGGTGATCTTGAGAGTAAGGACAAGGAAATTTATGATCTCAAGCATGAGCTTATCACCCTGCAGGCTAAGGCTGATAAGCAGGCGGAGGAGATTGCGCAGCTTAAGAAGGATGCACAGGATTACGAGAGCATGATTATTGGACTTGAGGCACAGAAGGATACGAAGAAGCAGTAATTAGGGGGGGATTTCCGTATGGAAGCCCCTTTTATAGTTTACAGGATTGTGAAAGGATTAATATGATTGATATGGGAAACAGAGAGGTTCTTGCACCGGCAGGAACCTATGAGTGCTTCCGTGCCGCAATCAATGCAGGAGCGGATGCGGTGTATCTTGGAGGAAGCATGTTTGGTGCGAGGGCTTTTGCGGGGAATTTTGAGGAGGCTGAGCTTATAAAGGCTATCCGCACAGCACACTTGTATGGCAGGAAGGTGTATCTCACGGTAAACACTCTTTTAAGAAATGATGAGCTTGAGAAGCTTGTCCAATATGTGAAGCCCTACTATGAGGAGGGGCTTGACGCTGTTATCGTGCAGGACTATGGGGTATTTGCGGTCTTAAGGGAGGCGTTTCCGGGGCTTGACCTTCATGCCAGCACGCAGATGACGATTACGGGAAAATATGGTGCACAGCTTTTAAAGGACATGGGTGCCGCGCGTGTTGTCCCTGCGCGCGAGCTTTCTGCTAATGAGATAAGGGATATATATGATAACGTCGATGTTGAGATAGAGAGCTTTGTCCATGGCGCATTATGCTATTGCTACTCAGGACAATGTCTGCTCAGCAGCATGATAGGCGGAAGAAGCGGCAATCGCGGCCGCTGCGCACAGCCCTGCCGTCTTACCTACAGTGCGAACGGAATAAGTGAGAAATATCTTTTAAGCCCGAAGGATATGTGTACAATAGAGGCAGTTCCGGATATTCTTGATGCAGGTGTGTACTCCTTGAAGATTGAGGGAAGAATGAAGAGTCCCGAATATGTTGCAGGAGTGTCTTATGCGTACAGAAAATATGTGGATATGTACCTTGAAAAGGGGCGTGACGGCTACAGGGTCGAAGAGCAGGATATCAGACAGTTGATGGATCTGTACAACAGAGGTGGCTTTTGCAAGGGATATTACTATGCACAGAACGATAAGTCCATGATGACCTTCGACAGACCGAATCATCAGGGAATCGTCATCGGAAATATCAAAAACGGGGAGCTTATCCTGTCACAGGAGGTGAATCCGGGTGATGTGCTTGAGTTCCCGGATGGAAGCGAATACACGACACCGACAGGGAAAAAGAGCGGAAGGCTTGCATTGCCTAAGGGAGTCCTTAAGAATCCTAAGAATGGTGCGGCTGTCTACAGGACGAGGAACAATGAGCTTCTAGGGCAGCTTCGGGCAGGATATATTGACAATGATATCAAAATTCCGGTCCGGATGGAGATATTCTTAAAGTCCGGTGAGAGAGCATGCCTGAAGCTGCTCTCCGGGGACAAGGAGCTTGTTGTGTATGGCGATGTGCTGGAGCCTTCCGACAAGCGCCCGGCTGTGAGGGAGGATGTCGTAAAGCAGCTGAAGAAGCTTGGAGGGACAGTATTCTCAAGTGATGAAGGGAGCATTGTGACAGATATACAGGGAAGCCCTTTTGTTCCGGTCAGGCTGTTGAATGACCTGAGAAGAAATGCGCTTGAGGAGCTGGAAAGCATGCTCTTATCAGGCTATAAGAGAAATCATGAATATATGAAGGTGCAGGCTCCGATAACTGCAGGGGTATTAGAAGCTGATGCTTCGCAGGAAAATGCCGGGATACAGGAGATTGCCGATGCACAGGAAAATGCCGGGGTACAGGAGATTGCCGATGCACAGGAAAATGCCGGGATACAGGAAAATACCGCTGCACAGTGTAATGCAGCCTGTGAGGCGGGATTGACAGAGCGCAGGGATTACTCGGAGGGGCAGCATGACATCACTGTGCAGGTGATGAATAAGGAACAGCTTGAGGCAGTATTAAGAACGGCTCATAATAACGTGTCAAGAATATATATATCAACCGAGCTTTCAGGCATAGACGGAGCTATAATGATGAAGGGGATGGTTGATGAATATAATGCCGGCATTTCAGCCAATAATAGGAAAATAGAAGTCTATATGGCAATGCCGTATATTTTCAGGGACAGGGCGGTAACGCTTTTTGAAAGGAAGCTTGAGGATGTCAAGGCAGCAGGCTTCGACGGTATGCTCATAAGAAGCCCTGAGGAGCTTGGCTATATAAGGAAAAAGGGCTTGTACGAGCTGTATGCGGGCAGAGTGGTGGCTGATTATAACGTGTATACCTACAATAAAGCGGCATTTGATGAGTATATTAGGCTTGGCATACATGATTTTACCCTTTCGGAGGAGCTGAACGCAGGACAGCTGAGGGGGCTGTGCCGTTCTGTCCAGGATAGGAATATTTACCTGGAAAAGCTGGTGTACGGCTACCTCCCACTTATGGTTACGGCAGGCTGCACCTTAAAGTATACTTCTAAGGACAAGCCGTGCGGCAGACCGGGCGTATATTATCTCACGGACAGAAAGGGTAAGCAGCTCGCGGCACTCAACAGCTGCAGCTATTGTTATAATCTTATATACAACAGTGTTCCGGAGTACCTGCTTGACAAGCCGGATGAGATAAGGAATATGGGAGTGGATGCACTCAGGCTGTCCTTTTCCATAGAAGGTGCCGATGAGGTCGAAAATATTATGAAAATGAATGCCGACAGTGTTAAAGCCTACACCAGAGGTCATTATAACAGAGGAGTAGATTAAGTGATAAATATAGTAACTGCCGTCTCAAAATACGTTTTTATATTGCTGGGGGCTGTTTTCTGCCTGCACGGTTTTTTGGGACATGTCTTTTATAAAAAGAGGCGTGAACAGGGGAAGCAGAGAAAAGGAATAATTCAGATTATAATAGTCATCTGTATGACAGTGCTTGGGAATGTTATTCTCTTTATGAACAGGCAGGATTTTCTGTTTATCGTGTTTTTGTTCATGGAGCTGTTTTATTTCTTTTTCCTGCTCAATATATTTCCTATGATTTATAAGAGGTGTAACAGGATTCTTCTGAATGACATGGCATTTCTTATGTGTACGGGAATGTTGATGCTGGCAAGACTTGACACGGATAAGCTTATCAGACAATATCTGCTGATATGGGCAGGTACATTTGTGCTGATGCTGGTGCCGGTCATAGTGGAAAAGCTGCATTTTCTGATTAAGCTTGATGTGCTGTACTGTGTTGCCGGAATTGTCCTGTTGGGCGTGGTGTTCGTACTTGGCAATACGGTGTACGGCGCTAACCTTTCGATAAATATAGGAGGCTTTTCACTTCAGCCGTCGGAGTTCGTCAAGCTTACATACGTGATGTTTATTGCGTGTATGCTCCGCGGTGAGAAAGCATTTGGCAGAATTGTAATCACGTCGCTGTGCGCGGCGGCGCATGTGCTTATCCTGGTCGCTTCTAATGACCTTGGTGCGGCGCTGATTTTCTATGTCACCTATATTGTCATGCTCTATGATGCCACACATAAGCACAGATATCTTGTCATGGGCGGTTTATGTGCGGTGCTGGCAGGTGTGGGAGCGTATTTTGTTATATCCCATGTCAGGGTCAGGGTTGATGTGTGGCTTGCCCCGTTCAAATATATAGATGGCAAGGGCTATCAGCTTGTACAGTCCATTTTCGCAATCGGAAATGGAGGCTGGTTCGGAACAGGGCTTACCAAGGGACTTCCGGGTTCTATCCCTGTAGTCACAAAGGATTTTATTTTCCCTGCGATTTCAGAGGAGTTTGGCGGATTGTTCGGCATTATCGTGATAATGGTATGCCTGAATGTGTTCCTTGAGATTATAACGGTGCTGTCCGAGAATAAGGACAGCTTCAACAGACAGCTCCTTGGAGGCTTTGGAATAATGTATATTTTCCAGTGCTTTTTAAATATCGGAGGAACCATCAACTGCATTCCGAGCACAGGAGTAACGCTGCCGTTTGTGAGCTACGGCGGAAGCTCTGTTATAAGCTCCATGATAATGATTGCGATTATTCAGGGAATTGCTGCGCGGAATGACAGGGATAATTCGCAGGCTGCTGAGGATGGTGAAGAGAGGGCGGATATTCCGGGAGCTGATAAGTACGGCACTGACAGCGCAGATGCTGAGGAGCAATCCGAAAAAAATGGCGGCACGAGGTCTATGCGTTCGCCACGCATGGTTGTCGGAAGCCTTCTTCTTGTTCTTATAATAAGCGGATTTTATATATACGAGCTTGCGTCATTTGATGAGAGCATACTTGACAGCAGCTACAACAGAAGACTCAGCAAGATGAAGGAGCAGACGCTTAGAGGCTCCATATATGCGGCTACAGGTGAAGAGCTTGCCTCAAGTGTTGAAGGTGTGAATGGTGAAGCTGAGAGGGTATATACTTATGGCAGATTGTTCTCACATATCATCGGATATACCTATGGCGAAGGCGCGGGTCTTGAGGGTGTGTTGAACTATCAGCTTCTAAGAAGCAGTGAGCCGTTCGATGACAAGCTGCATGCAGAGCTTACCAACCATAAATATAGGGGAAATTCAGTTGTCACGACACTTGACTATGATATGCAGTCGGCGGCGTATGAGGCTCTTGGAGTGAACAAGGGTGCGGTTGTTGTAATGGACAGGAACGGTGCGGTTCTTGCGATGGTATCAAAACCTGATTTCAACCCTAACACGCTTATGACGGAGGGCACGGATGCCAATGCCGATGCACCTCTTTTGAACAGGGCGGTGGCAGGCTTGTATCCGCCGGGTTCAACATTTAAGACCGTTACACTGCTGTCATATTACAGGGAATGTAATGCGGGTGAAAGGTTTAAGAGCTTTGTGTATGAGTGCAGCGGTGTATTCACAAGGGGCACGCTCTCTGTTGCCTGTGTAGGTCACACTGCGCATGGAAGTGTGGATACCTATGGTGCGTTCGCACACTCATGTAACGGAGCCTTTATCACTATGGGACTTGACACGGCGGTGGAGACGAGTATTAATACGGCACAGCAGCTCTTATTTAACACAGACATACATTACCATGACAATCTAGGACCTGTGACCAGCCGCTCACAGTATGTGCTGGGCGGGGAATCACCGGAATGGGAGATAATACAGACCAGCTTCGGACAGGGAGCAACGCTCATAACACCGCTTCACAATGCACTTATAATGCAGGCTGTGGCAAATGGCGGCACACTGTATGAACCTTATATTGTCAAAACCATCTTCGCAAGCGTGGGACAGAGTGACCAGACCCCTGTGTCCCGGAAGATTGTATATTCGTACGATGGTTCGGATGGGGACGAATACTATGGCAGCATTATGACAGAGGATGAGGCGGACATGCTTTCCAGACATCTTAAGCAGGTGATTGAGGTGAGCTTCCCACATGTATTCTCTGAGGCTCCTTATGAGGCAGCCGGAAAGTCGGGTACAGCGCAGTATGGAACCTCCGGGTATGAACATTCGCTTTTTGTCGGGTACATGCCTTATGATGACCCCGAAATAATAGTCAGCGTTGTGCTTGAGAGCTTCAACGAGGACGGAACACCGGACAGATATGCGGTGAATGTTGCGAAAGAGATTTTTGATGCGTGGTACAATAAAAATCATTGATATTGTTTGAAAAGTGGTTTATACTATACACAAGTCATATGTGACACACCATAATACAGGAGGGATTGCTGTGATACAGGCAACTAGCTGTGGCGGTGTGGTTATATTCAGAGGAAAGATACTTGTTTTATA
>ERZ1504712.933-NODE-933-length-9266-cov-3.493975_pt1 | contig 9266 bp, 7 predicted proteins | sample MGYA00572411_ERZ1504712 | MGnify/ENA primary metagenome ERZ1504712 (study PRJEB39906, sample SAMEA3182091) | gut metagenome | biome: human; feature: gut; material: Stool; isolation source: human stools | place: Canada | collected 2013-03-11 ...
CACTTCGAGGCGGGGCCGTAGTCTAAAATGGCGATTGTAGTTTTTTAGTACCCTTTCCGACGATCGCGGCATCGAACTCGAGGTCCGTTTATTGCGGCCTGTGGCCGCATCCGTAATTCCGATCCTCTCCTGAATCCCCTCTTCGGAGAGGATTTGGACGCTGCGTACCTGAAGAGGTACCTAATATATACTCACGCTTAAAATTTGAGGTTAAGACTGAAATTGACCGTGAAGGTCGGGATCGACAGTCCGGGGACGGCGCGGTGATGCGTCAGACGCCAGATGCAATCCACGCGCAGCAAACGGAAGATGTTTTCGATGCCGAAGCCGGTTTCGAGGTAAGGATGTTCGACCGATGACATTCCTGCCGGAAAGAGCATAACGGCTTTCGTATTCGGAAGACTGCCGTCGTTGCGGGCCGAGAGAGTGCCGTAAACTCCTTTGAAAACAAAGACTTCGCGCCAGTTGAGTTTTTTGAGGAGCGGTACGCGGCCCAACAGGAACCCGTTGAAGTGGTGTTCGTAGAAGAACGAAATCCAGGCGTCCGACGAGAATTCGTAGAAATTCATGCACGAGAAGGCGTAGCGGTCGTAAAAATAGGTGCCGTTTCCTTCGTGCAGCTTCAGCAGCAGGTAGGGAACCTTGCCGAAGATCTTGCCGCCTTCGAGCATGAGTTGCGAGTAACCGATCGGAGGCAGATTGAGCCGGTATTGCATACGCCCTTCGAGCCGCAGGTAGTCGTAGCTGGCGGGTAAGACTCCTCTTTTTGCCCCCGTGAAGTCGAAGGAGAAAATCGGGTATTTCGAACCCATGTGTCGTACCTCGAACGGCATGCGGACGATCGTTTCGTCTTTGGACAGCCGCAGCCCGATCCGTATCGAAGCGTCGTTGATGCCATGCAGCGAACGCCCGTCCGGCAGGATCATCGGTACGTAGCGGTTCGAGGAGATGTGACGGCCCCGCAGCTCGAACGAACTGCTGATCCCGTGCAGCCACTCGTGTTCGTAGAGGGCGATCCCTTCCTCGATAGTCGAAAGCCGCGAGGTGCCGCCTCGGGAGAAGATCGAGCTTAGGATGTTGTTTTCCGAGAGGGCGCTGACACCCGAGCTGAGCTGTATCGCGTCGTTGCGGTAGGTGACCGTCAGTTTGCGCAGCAGTTGTCGGCGCAGCATCAACTCTACCTCCGCAGCTCCCTTGAAGTCCTCGTCGCGGGTGCCGTAGGCCAGGTAGGTCGAGAGCCGTACGCGGCGGCTGAACTCTTTGGTCGTGCGTGCGCCTATCTGGAAACGGGCGCCCTCCAGTCGGTTGAAGCTGATTACTTTGGAGTAGGGACCTATGCCGACGTATTTGGTGTTGTAGTAGCCTCCGATGATAGTATTGAGGACGGTGTATATGTTTTTATAGAGGGGGACCTGCTGGATCGAATCGACCATTTGATAGATGGCCTTTTCCTTTTGGGTGAGGGTGTAGGGACGCAGCGAGTCCCATTCGACCTGCTTGCCCGAAATGGCATCGTCCGAGAGGATCACGCTGGCTGACGTACCCAGAACCTGTTTGGGGATCGGCGTGTCGAACTTTACGTCGGAATAGGTTACCTCGTGGCTGCCCAGGAAAGCGATCATCTTCGAGGAGTCGGATTTGGTCAGCGTAAAATCGGCGGTCATCTTCTCCCGCTGCGGGAACCACAGCGAGTCGGCCGTCAATCGGTTGTCGGCTTCGATCGCCAGGTGGCGAATCCAGTTTACATTGACTCCTTTGGCCATTTTTACGCGGGCCGAACGCAGCGCATAGCTTGCCGAGTCGATATTGACCTCGCCGTCGAGTACCGGGGTGGCGACACTTTTGGGGTGAAACCGGATTTTGTAGGTCTTGCGCCCCTCCACGTTCGTACTGTCCACCAGAAAGTATTTGTAGAATGAGCGTCCCGAGTTGGAGAGGGGGCTGGCGAACTTCACGCCGAACAGGTCGATGAAGTTTTCGTAAAGATTCACATCGGCGTGCAGGTGTCCGGTGAATTGCGCCAGCACGCTGTTGTCTTCGATACCGGATATCTGGCTGGCGCGAATTACCTCGCGGGCGACGGACGGCGTGCGGCTGTGGTAGTAATCCGCCGCTGTTTCGGAGATCATCACGGGCAGGTAGGGCTGTCCCGTGACGGACGAGGTGTCTAGGTGCTCGAAGATGAAACCGAAATTCTGTTGGAGTTTTTTGCTCCGGAATTCCCGGATATTGGCCAGTCCGAGTTCCATTTTCGTATAGGTGCGGCAGATGTAGCGGTCGTACTCCTTGGAGTCGTTGTATTTTTTGTTGCGGATAATGCCTTCGAGGATCGGATGGGCCGGATTGTCCCCAGGGGTAATTACGACGCTTTCGATTTCCAGGTGCGAAGGAGTGAGCCGGAAGTCGATTTGGTTGTAGCCCCCGACGTGGACCGGACGTATCTGAGGTTCATAACTGACCATTTCCGCCCGGATGTAGCTCGACGTGTCGCGGCTTTCGAGCGAGTAGAACCCTTCGTCGTCGGTGGTGATGCCGGTGGTCGTACCCGGGAACAGGACGACGGCGTAGGGAATCGGCTCGCCCGTCTGTGCGTCCGTGACCGTACCGCGCACCCGGGTGTTCTGGGCGGCGCAGGGGGCGTACAGAAATAGTCCCGCAAGAGCGAGGAGTATGCCGCAGAGTCGTTTCATCGAAGCCTTTCCGGAATGTCGTTTCGGATTTTCCTAAAATATAAATATACCCAAAAATACAAAGATTTTACCGGACTGTCAAAAATTATTATTTTTGCCGATCCGGATGGAACTACTTTCTGCGGAATGAAACATGGGAACGTCAAAATAGAAAAGACCAATGCGGCCCGTCTGCTCGACCGAGCCAAAATCGCCTACGAATTGATCCCGTATCGGGTGGATGAGGAGCATCTGGCCGCGACTCACGTGGCCGAACAGCTCGGCGAAGATGTTGCTGCGGTTTTCAAGACGCTCGTGCTTCGTGGTGATCGGACGGGCCATTTCGTCTGTGTCGTCCCTGGAGATCACGAGGTCGATCTGAAAGCTGCCGCCCGCATTTCGGGTAACAAGAAAGCCGATCTGATTCCCGTCCGGGAGTTGCTTCCGACGACCGGATACATCCGGGGCGGCTGTTCCCCGATCGGGATGAAAAAACCGTTCCCGACCTTTTTCCATATTTCCGTTTTGCAACACTCCGTCATTTATGTCAGTGCGGGAGTTCGGGGATTGCAGATCCGGATCGCTCCGCAGGATCTGCTTCGCTTCGTCGGGGGCGAAACGGCCGAAATCAGCCGTCCGTCGTCTGTGGCGGCGGAATAAGATCCGTAATTCTTTTTTGCTATTCGATCCCTTTCTGCGGGTCGGCGGAATTGTCGTGTTGTCGAAGCGACCGCCGGACCGGTATTTCGGAAACGATTCGTTATTTCTCCTTGGGTGCCGGTCTGGTTTCGCCCTTGAGTGCCGGAAGGGAGATGCCGTACCGTACCGCCAGAATCCGAATGAGGATCACCGAGCAGGCGGCGATGAACTGCGTGGGGGCCGCCGGCAGGTCGAGATACATACAGAGATAGTAGATCAGTCCGCCGCAGATGCAGGCGATGGCGTAGATGTCTTTGCGGAAAATAAGGGGTACTTCGTTCAGCAGCACGTCGCGCAGCATACCGCCCGCAGCACCGGTCAGCGTACCCATGATGATACCCACCCACATCGGATAGCCGACGGCTATGCTTTTCTGAATGCCGACGACGGTGAAAAGTCCCAGTCCGACGGCATCGAAAATGAAGAAGGTGTTGTTGAGCCGGATCACGTATTTGCGTAGCCCGACTACGAACAGGAAGGCGAATCCCGATACGACCAGGTAGGAGACGTTTTGCATCCAGAAAGGGGGCAGGCCCAGCAGCAGGTCGCGCAGCGTACCGCCGCCGACGGCCGTGACGAATCCGACCACATAGGCTCCGAACGAGCCGGATGCCGCTGATGGCGAATGCGAAGGTACCGACATAGTCGAGAAGGGTGATGAAATTCATGATGTTTCGATTTTTCGGCCGCAAAGGTAGTAATTATCTCGCCGGATTATCGATAACGACGAAATAAATTCGATAGCTGCGACCGGGCTGCCGATTTCTGTTTTCTGTTACCGGCCGTATGATACGGGGCGGTGGCGTTTCCTGCGGGTCTTTGCGGAATTTTCCGGCAAGGAGTGTTCGGGTTTCGTTTTTTTTCGTACTTTTATGCGGCGTAAATTCGGCTAGGAACGATGGTTTTACTTCTTCATTCCGGTTCATTGGTTTGCTTTTTCATGTTACTTAAATATTTCCCACTATGAAATTTTTTATCGATACAGCTAACTTGGCCCAGATCCGGGAAGCTAACGAAATGGGTGTGCTTGACGGGGTGACGACCAATCCTTCGCTGATGGCCAAGGAGAACATTCGCGGTGAGGAGGCCTGCCGTCGCCATTACCTCGAAATCTGCTCCATCGTCGATGGCGATGTGAGCGCCGAGGTGATCGCCACCGATTTCGACGGTATGGTCCGCGAAGGGGAAGCGTTGGCGGCCTTGCACAAGAATATCGTGGTCAAACTCCCGTGTACGGCCGACGGTATTCGTGCCGTGAAGTATTTCGCGGGCAAGAATATCCGCACCAACTGCACGCTGGTCTTTTCCGTCGGTCAGGCTCTGCTGGCAGCCAAGGCCGGTGCGACGTATGTGTCGCCGTTCGTAGGCCGTCTGGACGATATTTGCGAGAACGGGGTGGCTCTCGTCGCCGAGATCGTGCGTATGTATCGTTACTACGGTTATGATACGCAGGTGCTGGCGGCTTCGATTCGGCATACGCAGCACATCGTCCAGTGTGTCGAGGCGGGGGCCGACGTGGCGACCTGCCCGCTTGCGGCGATCAAGGGTTTGCTGAAACACCCGCTGACCGACATCGGTTTGGCGCAGTTCCTGGCAGACCACGCCAAGGTGAATTCGTAGGGAGGCGGCGTTTCCCGTAATGGAAAAGCGATGCCGATGATCGAAAAATCATCGGCATCGTCGTTTCGTATTCGGGCCGGAATCCGATCAGATTTCCAGCCCCATGATATAGTCGTTCATGTAGAATCCGCCTCCGATTTCGAAATCGCCTTCGCGCAATTTGCGCATACCCATCCGTTCGTAGAATTTTACGGCTTTGTTATGGCGATTTACGTGGAGCTCCATCCGGCAGGGAGCCGGGTGGAGCTGTTTGATGTGTTCGATAGCCTTGCGGAAGAGGAAGCTCCCCGCGTGCACACCCTGGAATCGGGGCAGGATGTAGATTTTTTGCAGGATGTAGAGGTCGTCTGCTTCGGGCTGGACAGAGAGATAGCCGCAGGGAGTGCCGTCCTTGTAGGCGATGTAATATACGTGCCCTTCGGCCATCTGCCGCCGGAGGTTTTCGGGGGAGTACATCCACTCCATCATGTAGTCCAACTGTTCGGGCGAAAGGATGGTTTTATAGGTGTCGGGAAATGCGACGCAGGCCATTTCGCGTATCAGTCCGCAATCTTCGACGGAGGCTTTTCTGGCAGTAAACATAAGGTGTTCGATTCGGTTTCGCTCTTGCAAATATATTGAAAGCCAGGAGAAACCGGGAACTTGTTCCCGGTTTTCTGAGGTGCATTCTATCTAGAATATGTTCAAAGATGGTGATTCTGGTAGTCGGAGAGTTCTGTTTTTGTCGCGATAATTTGTCGGGCTGTATGAGACGGATGCCTGGGCAATAACAAATTAGGCCAATATTGTAGCCACAAAATTTCTATAGTCCCTCCTCGACGGTTTTCCGTACAGGTTCCTGGTACTGTTTACCTTTTCCGAAACGGAAGTTGATTTTCAACATTACTCTGTTCCAGGCATTTTTTTATATAGAAGTCCCTTGTGTTCTGACGATACTGTTCTCGATGGAATGGTAATGGCTTTCCGGATTGGTGAGGAAATTGTCGCAGGAGAGTTGAAATGCCCAGTCTTTGTATTTATATCTCACACCTATCGCAGAGGATAATTCACTGTCGTATATCATCGGAATAGACAATCCTTTACAAGGTATCGCACCCTGATAATATGCGGAAAAGTTTTTGTAGTTGAAAGTCAGCTCATAGTACATCGGAGCCTGAAAATGAGTCACCCTCCCCAATACTTTCGAATCGACTTTTGTATAACTGAATCCTCCGCCTAATTTCAATGCCAGCAAGTCGTTTTTGAATGGGCTGAGTCTCAAATCATAATGTACGGAGTGCACATCTGCCCAGTTGTCATTAATCGGTGAGTATGCGATATACGGCTGTTCATACTGATAATAGTAGTCGATTGGATTCTTGTAATATAAGTAGCTGTATGAAACATTTATATTGAGCCATTTGTTATGATATACGACATTGAAAGTCGTCTGGTTCGCACGGCCGCCGACCAGCTCGGGATTCCCGTGTACGATAATATTTTGATTATAAAACGAAGTGGCTTCGCTGAGTTGTCCCAGTCCTGGCTGCATATTGGCTTGGACGAATCCGGCTTTCAGCATAAAAGAGGGTGAAATACGATAACCGATATCTACCCGAGGCGCAAAGACCCATTGCCAAATATCGTTGTCGTTTGTTTTTGTTCGTGTCCCTGTTACTCCCAAAGAAAAACGATAAGTAAACCGAGGCCCGATCTTTCCGGTGATCTCTCCGGCAAAATAATTTTTCAGAATGCTGTTAGTTTCCCGGGAATAGCCCGACGTGTTGTCTATTCGATATTTGCTAATATCATAGTAAAAATAATCTCCGAATGAAAGCGTCAGCTTGTCGAAAGTCTTGGTATAGAGAGCTTGGCCGTTCATCTGATAGCCGTCTCCGTCCATATTAAGAAAATCTTCAAATACAGGCGTATCGTCCGATAATGCGTATTGGTTCTTATAGGTATCGGAAACAGAATTTATGTAATCGCCTCGAAGTGTTATCATTAGTTCATGCCGGTTGCGGAATTGCCTCCAGAAGTACAGGTCGAGCGTCGGATTGAATGAGTGGGACTCGCTTTCCTTCACTCCGTAACGGTCCGAACCTATGCCATCCTGAATAAAGGCAAGCCGGGAATCGGTCTGTTGAGAATGCTTATCATAACTTGGGAAAAAGCGGGCTTGAAATACATATTTTCCGGGGAGTTGATTCGTGTATTTGAGACTAAATTGAGGACTTAAGAAGTTGTTTTCACTCTGCCGTTCTTCCTCCTGCCGGAAATCCACCCCGTCGAGCGTATATTCCATTTCATCCGAGGCATATTGATCATCCCATGATCCGTAGCCTATGTTTGCAGTAAATGCCAACTGATGCCGTCCCCGGTTGTATTGCAGGAAAAAACTATCGTTCAACCAGGGCGAAGTCAGATGTTGGTTCAGCTCCACACTTCCGTATATTCCGTCTTCCCGAATTTTCGTGATAATGTTGATGACTTTATTGCCGTTGCTGAGGCCGAATTTGATGGGCGGCAGATCGTAGTATTCGATCTTTCGGACATCTTCGGGCCGCAGAGTCGTCAATTCCTGTTCCGAAGAGGCGATACCGTTTACCAAGACCGTCACACTGCCATCGGACGCGGTGATTTGATTGGTCTGGCGGTTGATTCTGATCTGCGGAATCTTGTTGGTCAGATCGAGACTCGTGACCGCCGCCTTCCGGTCTTCATTGGTGATGGTATATACCGTCCGGTCGAAATAGCTGGCTGTGTTGTTGGCCGTGACGACCACCGCATCGATCTCTGCGACATCTTCGGACAGGACGTAATCCCGGACGACCTCCGTCATGCCTATCGAAGGTTTGCGAAGAAGCACCGTATCGTAAAGAGTCTTGTACCCGATTGTCCGAACCGATAGCAGGTAGCGGCCCGCACGGTGTTTTCCGAACCGGTAATTGCCGGCCATATCGATTATCACACCTTCCGTGTAGCGGGTCGTATCCGGCAGTTGCTGGAGAATGACCGGGGCGAAGGCGACCGGTTCGTTTTTCTCGGTGGTAATTTTACCTTTCAGGACGATTTGCGCCTGGAGCGGTGTCGCCAGGCTCGTCACTATGATCAGAAGAAGAACGGGGATAAGTCGGGGGGTGTCTCATAGTTGCGGAGTTTGAGAAGAATATAGAGTGAAGACGGGGCGGAAAAAGTTATAACCCCCAATCGGGGTCGGAAATATCAGGAACGTTGATCGTCAGATTCAATACGAAATTCAGGGCGCTATCATAATAGGGAGTTTCCGCATAATCGAACCGATAATATTCGATACGTGTTACGTTGAGAGCAGTCGATGCATTCATGAGTACCTCATATTCATTTGGATTTGTTGGGATAAGTCCGTTGAACATAAGACATACCGTAGCACCGTTTTCGTCGATCAGATAACCATCTTCGTAGGTTATGCCCGGAATATGGCTGTAAAAATCTTCGATCGTCCGGGCATCGGGAGCAATCTGTTTGGGGAGGAAGACTTCGACGGGCTGTACGGTAGCGAGATCCTTCTGGCTGCGGATGACAGGGAAATGAAAGTAGCGCCGTCCTTCTATGCCGGGCACATAAGCTATCTCGATTTGCCGGGTCTGCGGCTGGATGCCCGGACCCGATATTTCGAGCCGGTAGGTCCGGTTGGTTGCAATGGCGTCGAACTCGTAATAACCGTTGGCAGATGTAAGCGTCCCGTATTCGGGCTCTCCGGTCGCCGGATCGTATAACCACAATGAAGCGAAAGGTATTGCCTCCGTCGGATCGGTGGCATAGATGAATCCCGCGATACGTTGTTCCTGACCCGTCGCATGTAGCGAATAACCGAGCAAAGCGAAAAATAATAAAACGAATCTTTTCATAGCCGTTGAGTGTTTCTTAATTAAAAATAAACATTTTACCGGGAATCGGACAAATAATTTTCGAATAAAATGGTCGCGAAATCGGAGAATGGGATTTTTATTTGTATGATATTGTGCTTTTTCTATATATTATTTGAATATATATTCATGATGAACGGAGCTGCGGAGCTATAAAAATATCGAGGTATGATGCAAAGTTGCATTTTGACCGTTGTTTTGAACAAAATGCAGACTTTGTAAAAATGAATTAAAATTGGAGAAAGAAAAATGCCTGATTTTTTCGGCTGCAGATTTCGATAGGATAGGGTAAAGACAAAGGCGGCCGATAATCGATTGATTATCGGCCACCTTTCCGTGATCCCGCTGGGGCTCGAACCCAGGACCCCAACATTAAAAGTGTTGTGCTCTA
>ERZ1504712.952-NODE-952-length-9084-cov-3.268690_pt1 | contig 9084 bp, 9 predicted proteins | sample MGYA00572411_ERZ1504712 | MGnify/ENA primary metagenome ERZ1504712 (study PRJEB39906, sample SAMEA3182091) | gut metagenome | biome: human; feature: gut; material: Stool; isolation source: human stools | place: Canada | collected 2013-03-11 ...
GGTCTCGTGGGCTCGGAGATGTGTATAAGAGACAGGAATATTTCCAATCGATAAATTCCGCACTTTGCAGACACCTTTCTATTATTACGATACCAAAGTGCTGCGCGATACATTGTCGGCTATTAACCATGAGGTTGCCAAATATCCTAATTATTCAGTGCATTACGCTGTTAAAGCAAATGCTAACCCGAAAGTACTTACCATCATCCGTGAGAGCGGAATGGGAGCCGACTGTGTGAGCGGTGGAGAAATTCGTGCCGCTATCCGTGCAGGATTTCCGGCCAATAAAGTTGTTTTTGCAGGAGTAGGTAAAGCAGACTGGGAAATTAACCTCGGGCTGGAGTACGGCATCTTCTGTTTCAATGTAGAGTCTATTCCCGAACTGGAAGTAATCAATGAATTGGCTGCTGCTCAAAATAAGGTGGCTAATGTTGCTTTCCGTATCAATCCGGATGTAGGCGCACATACTCACGCAAATATCACTACCGGTTTGGCGGAAAACAAATTCGGTATCAGCATGCAGGATATGGACAAGGTGATAGATGTGGCGCAGGAGATGAAAAACGTAAAGTTTATCGGGCTTCATTTCCACATTGGTTCACAGATTCTGGATATGGGCGATTTTGTAGCTCTCTGTAATCGTGTCAATGAATTGCAGGATAAATTGGAAGCTCGCAGAATTCTGGTAGAACACATTAATGTAGGAGGTGGTTTGGGAATTGACTACGGACATCCCAATCGTCAGGCTATTCCGAACTTCAAGGATTACTTTGCTACCTATGCCGGACAACTGAAATTACGTCCTTATCAGACCTTGCATTTTGAATTGGGGCGTGCAGTTGTAGGACAGTGCGGTTCCTTAATCTCTAAGGTTTTGTATGTAAAACAAGGCACACGGAAGAAATTTGCCATCCTGGATGCAGGTATGACCGATCTTATCCGTCCGGCTCTGTATCAGGCATTCCATAAAATGGAAAATATTACTTCCGAAGAACCATTGGAGGCATACGATGTAGTAGGACCGATCTGTGAATCGTCGGATGTTTTCGGAAAAGCAATTGACCTGAACAAAGTGAAGCGTGGTGACTTGATAGCCCTTCGTTCTGCTGGTGCTTATGGTGAAATAATGGCTTCCGGATACAACTGTCGTGAACTGCCGAAAGGATATACTTCCGACGAACTGGTGTAAGTAAAAAATGAACCACTACAATCAAAATGTGAATGTAGTTTAAAAATATAGGGTGCATGGAACAATTTTAACTGAAAGCTTGTTATTTTTGTAATGAGTTCAAAAAGAAACTACATTAACAACTTAATAAAAAATACGATTATGATTTCAGAAAAATTACAGAATGCAATTAACGAACAGATTACTGCTGAAATGTGGTCTGCTAACCTGTATCTAGCAATGTCTTTCTATTTTGAGAAAGAAGGTTTCAGCGGTTTTGCTCATTGGATGAAAAAGCAATCCCAGGAAGAAATGGGACACGCTTATGCAATGGCAGATTATATCATCAAACGTGGAGGAACTGCTAAAGTAGATAAAATAGATGTTGTTCCTAACGGATGGGGTACACCTCTCGAAGTGTTTGAACACGTTTACAAGCATGAATGTCATGTTTCTCAATTGGTAGACAAGCTGGTAGACGTAGCTGCTGCTGAAAAGGATAAAGCAACACAGGATTTCTTGTGGGGATTTGTTCGCGAACAAGTAGAAGAAGAAGCTACAGCACAAGGCATTGTTGACAAGATCAAGAAGGCTGGTGATACCGGAATTTTCTTTGTAGATTCACAATTGGGACAGCGTTAATGATGCTACTCTGAAAAAATAGTTCTTTATATAGATAGAAGCTGCCTGAATTTCTGTTCAGACAGCTTCTTTTTTTTCACTTATTAGGCTTATATGTTCGAAAATAAACTACCTTTGTATTACGAGTCAGAGAAAAATTAATCCCGATTATTATAAATGAATGGTGTGAATAGAGGAATTTTTAGATTGCTCCCTGTATTTTTATTGCTCTTTTTGGGGGTGAGTAGTTGTTCTCAAAAAGAAGAACGGCGTATTCTGGTTATCCACTCTTATGAGGAGACTTATGCGGCTTATCCGGAATTTAACCGGATGATAGCGGAGCAATTTGAAAAAGAGAAAATTGATGCTGATATTCGTACCGTTTATTTAGACTGTGAATCCTACTGGGAAGAGCCGGAACTTGAGCGGATGCGCTTTCTGGTTGATTCCGTATCGAAAGATTGGCGGCCGGAAGTGATTCTGGTGAATGAAGATCAGGCGACTTATTCATTGATGAAATGCGGAATTCAGTTGGCGAAAGAAGTGCCTGTAGTTTTTGGTGGTGTCAATTATCCGAATTGGGGATTACTGAAACATCATCCCAACGTGACAGGCTTCCATGACAAGATAGCCTTTAATGAGAATATCAGTGTGGCAAAAGAGCTTTTCGGTGAGCACGTTCGTTTGTTTACCATGCTTGATACTACCTATATCGACAGACAAATCAGAAGAGATGCAAAGGAGCAGTTTAAAGGATATAAAGTGACCGGATTCATAGATAATCCCGAACTTTCTCCTGAAGAACAGATACGTTTGGCACAGGAAGAAGGCTATACCCGTTTCATGGCTATTCCTTTGCGTAATGCCAGAAACCATTCGAATGCTACTTTTATGTGGGTTTTGAACAGGAGTTACCGCGATCAATGTTATATCCAGTTGAAACGTGATTACACCACTATTAATATTGGGAGTATCTGTGGTAGTCCTAGTCTGACAGCCATCAATGAAGCCTTTGGGTTTGGTGAGAAGTTGTTGGGTGGATACATCACTTCGCTGCCTATTCAGGTAGAAGAAGAGGTGAAAACTGCCGTTCGCATATTACATGGCGCAAGCCCTTCGGATATACCCATTGTTGAAAGCCGGAAAGAGTATGTCGTAGACTGGAATACAATGACGCAAATTGGTTTGAGTAAGGAAAGTATTCCTGCTAAATATCGTATTATCAATATTCCGTTCAGAGATGAATATCCATTTTTGTGGGGAGCCTTAGTCGCTTCATTTGTTCTTTTCCTGATTTTACTTTTTGCTTCTCTTTGGTGGCTATATCTTCGGGAACAGATGAGGAAAAAACAGGCTCTTATAGCATTGGCTGATGAAAAAGAAACATTGTCATTAGCCATTGAGGGTGGAATGACGTATGCTTGGAGATTGGATAAGGGTTGTTTTGTTTTTGAAGATGCATTCTGGGCGTCGCAAGGGTTAAATCCTAGACAACTATCGTTTAAGGAATTCATGAGCTTTATTCATCCCGATCATTGGGAGGGAGTGAAGTTCAACTGGCGAAATCTGAAAAGTGCTCATAAAAAAATTGTGCAGGAGCTTTGTAACTTCGACGGTAAAGGCTATAGTGGTGGGAGTTTCGTTATACTACTAAACAGCTTTCGGGTGGTGAATATAAAACAGCAGGTTTGCTGCTCAACATACAAGATATAAAAGATCGTGAAGAGGAACTGGAAGCTGCACGCTTACTCGCTGAAAAGGCAGAATTGAAACAATCATTCCTGGCAAATATGAGCCATGAGATACGTACTCCACTTAATTCGATTGTGGGTTTTGCCAATATTCTGGCATTGGAAGATGGATTGAGTTCCGTAGAACGCGAAGAATACATCGGCACTATTAATAAGAACAGCGAGTTGTTGCTCAAATTGATTAACGATATTTTGGAGCTTTCTCGTATCGAATCAGGCTATATGTCTTTCTCGTTTAAGAAATGTAGGGTGAGAGAGCTGATTGATGACATTTATATGACTCACCAGGTATTGATTGCTCCACGCCCGGAATTCCTGAAAGAAGTGGATAATATACCTTTGGAAATTAATGTGGATAGAGAGCGCTTGATACAAGTTCTAACAAATTTCTTGAATAACGCCAGTAAATTTACGGAAACCGGATATATCAAATTAGGGTATATTTATCTGCCGGATGAGGGGCATGTGCGGATTTATGTAGAAGATACTGGGAGAGGTATTCCACGCGAAGAACAACGGATGATTTTCAGCCGTTTCTACAAACAGAACGAATTTTCACAGGGAGCAGGATTGGGGCTTTCTATTTGTCAGGTAATTATAGAAAAACTGGGTGGAAGGATTGAACTCAAATCCGAAGTAGGCAAGGGAAGTCGCTTTACGGTCATCCTTCCTTGCCGGGTAGTGTCTTGATAAAACTTAATAGGAGGGATTGTCAACCGTGTTATTTTTTGTTTTTCCCTTTCTCCATCGTTCCCAAGTAAATCTCCAGTGAACGGGTGGAAATCTGTATTTCGCGGAAAGATACGCCTAGAGAGGCTATCAACAGAATCAGTGCCAGTCCGAATACGTAAGCAGAAAATAATTGCAGTCCGATATAAATAAGAAACATACTGACTACGCAAAGAAAAAGACTTGCAATACCCAGTCCTTGCATTGTACGGGTCAGGTTCAACCGTTTCCGTAAATTCTCGATTTGAGCTTCAGTGATATCCGAAGGGTTCTCCACGTAGCGGTCACGCAGTTGGCGCACAAGTTGGGCATACGATAAGAAACGGTTGGTGTAAGCCAACAAAATCAATGAAACTGCCGAGAAAAGTAGGGCAGGAGTAGTGAGGGTCAGTTCTTCCATAATCTATTTTTTGTAGTCAAGTAGCGGTTCAAAATTCATTTTATAAAAGAGAATTTAGGTGCAGATTACATAGATTTCACGTATTATACGTTTTTTAGAATGAAGCTTGTTATAAAGCAACTGTGTAAGATACGTGAAATCTGTGTGATCCGTGTAATCTGCGCCTAAAATATAGATTCCGCAAGGAAACCTTGCTTCGGAGTTATTCCGCTTTCAATACGTTGAGTTCTTTACCTACCTTGATAAAGGCAGCGATACACTTGTCAAGATGTGCTTTTTCGTGTCCTGCAGAAATCTGTACACGGATGCGGGCCTGATCTTTCGGCACTACCGGATAGTAGAAACCTGTCACATAGATTCCTTCTTCCTGCATGCGTGCAGCGTAAATCTGGGATAACTTCGCATCATACAGCATAACAGCACAGATAGCACTTTGTGTCGGTTTAATATCAAATCCGGCAGCCGTCATCTTATCGCGGAAGTAGTTTACATTTTCAACCAACTTGTCATGCAGTGCATTGCTCTCTTTCAGCATCTTGAAAACTTCAAGACTTGCACCGATGATACCCGGAGCCAATGAGTTGGAGAACAAATACGGGCGACTACGTTGACGGAGCAAATCGATAATCTCTTTACGACCGGTGGTAAATCCTCCCAGTGCACCGCCGAAAGCCTTACCCAACGTTCCGGTATAAATATCTACACGTCCGTGAGTCTTATACAACTCGCTTACGCCATGACCAGTGGTACCTACCACACCGGCAGAGTGGGATTCATCCACCATTACCAACGCATCGTATTTCTCGGCAAGATCACAAATCTGATCCATCGGAGCTACATTGCCATCCATTGAGAACACACCGTCCGTAACAACAATACGGAAACGTTGTGCCTGCGCTTCTTGCAGACATCTTTCCAAGTCTTTCATGTCAGCATTGGCATAACGGTAACGTTTCGCTTTGCAAAGACGTACCCCGTCAATGATAGAAGCATGGTTTAGCGAGTCCGAGATAATGGCATCCTCTTCAGAGAAAAGTGGTTCGAATACACCGCCGTTAGCGTCAAAGCAGGCAGCATACAGAATCGTGTCTTCAGTCTGGAAATAGTCCGAGACGGCAGCTTCCAGTTCTTTGTGTATATCTTGTGTTCCACAAATGAAACGGACGGATGACATTCCGTATCCACGGTTGTTCATCATTTCCTGCGAAGCCTTGATTAATCGGGGATGATTGGACAATCCTAGATAGTTGTTTGCGCAGAAGTTTAATACTTCCTTACCTTTTACAGTGATGGCAGCTTGCTGCGCACTTTCAATCAGTCGTTCTTCTTTATAAAGTCCGGCTTCCTTGATTTCAGCCAATGTTTGGCGGAGATATTCTTGCATTTTACCGTACATAGTGTTTGGGTGATTAAGTTATATTGCAAAGGACACAATTTTTCTTGGAATAACAATGTCTTTTTGATTAAAATCTGAAAAAAAAGTGCTTACTTTGCGCACTATTTAAGCTTGATATTCTAAGTCAGAAGAAAAAATGGAACACATTTTGATTATTGGAGCTACCGGACAGATAGGGTCGGAGCTAACGATGGAGCTACGTAAACGTTACGGAAATGCAAATGTAGTAGCTGGTTATATTCCGGGTGCAGAACCTAAAGGGGAATTAAAGGAGTCGGGACCGTCGGCTATTGCTGATGTAACGGACGGCGAGGCGATTGCATCTGTAGTAAAAGAGTATCATATCGATACGATTTATAACTTGGCTGCTCTGTTGTCCGTAGTTGCCGAGTCGAAACCCAAGCTGGCTTGGAAAATAGGCATCGATGGATTGTGGAATGTGCTGGAAGTGGCACGTGAACAAGGGTGCGCGGTGTTTACTCCGAGTTCTATCGGTTCGTTTGGCGCTAGTACGCCTCACACGAAAACACCGCAGGACACCATTCAACGTCCCCGTACCATGTATGGAGTCACTAAAGTAACGACAGAGTTGTTGAGTGATTACTATTTTAATAAATACGGTGTCGATACCCGTGCTGTCCGTTTTCCGGGCATTATTTCGAATGTGACCCCTCCGGGAGGAGGTACGACCGATTATGCTGTCGATATTTACTACTCGGCAGTGAAAGGAGAAAAGTTTGTGTGCCCCATTAAGCAAGGCACTTTAATGGATATGATGTACATGCCGGATGCGCTGAATGCAGCAATCACACTGATGGAAGCCGATCCGGCAAGATTGATACATCGCAATGCTTTCAATATCGCTTCCATGAGTTTCGATCCGGAAACGATATATCAAGCTATCAAGAAGCATGTGCCGCAGTTTGAGATGATTTATGATATAGATCCTTTGAAGCAGCGCATAGCCGATAGCTGGCCCGATAGTCTGGATGATACTTGTGCTCGTGAAGAGTGGGGATGGAAGCCGGCCTACAATTTGGAAAGCATGACGGTGGATATGCTTGAAAAGTTAAGAGAGAAACTGAAATAATGAAAAAACTAATTGCAGGGGTCATACTGCTCGGTATATTGAGCTCTTGTGGAAACAAGAAAACAAATATTGACCCCTTCGCATCTATTACTAAAGAGGTGGATTCAGTCCGGCAGATAGCCGATTCTAGCCACCATGATAAATCGCCGGAAGATCCGCAGCCTATACAGGCGGATGAATCTTTCGATGATTTTATTTACAATTTTGCTTCCGATGATGTGTTACAGCGTCAGCGTGTGAAATTTCCATTGCCCTACTACAATGGAGATAAGAAGTCAAACATCGAGGAACGCAACTGGAAGCATGACGACTTGTTTACCAAGCAGCATTATTATACACTGCTGTTTGATAGAGAAGAAGACATGGATCTAGTAGGAGATACCTCCCTCACTTCTGTGCAGGTAGAGTGGATGTTCGTGAAAACACGAATGGTGAAAAGATACTATTTTGAACGTATCAAAGGTGCATGGATACTGGAGGCAATCAACCTGCGGCCCATTGAACAAAGTGATAATGAAAACTTTGTTGAGTTTTTCGGACATTTTGCAACGGATAGTCTTTTTCAGAGTCAGCGTGTGCGGGAGCCGTTGGCTTTTGTAACCAGTGATCCGGACGATGATTTCTCCATTTTGGAGACAACCCTCGATCTTAATCAGTGGTTCGCCTTCAAACCGGTACTTCCTGTCGACCGCCTTTCTAATATTAATTACGGACAGCGGAATGACGATGATTCGCCCACGAAAATCCTGGCGTTGAAAGGTATCGGAAATGGTTTTTCCAATATCCTTTATTTCCGCCGGAAAGCCGGAGAATGGGAATTGTATAAGTTTGAAGATACAAGTATCTGATACAGGTTAAGATGCACTATAACAGTATAACTTATAACTAAAAATATATGTATTCTCTTTTGCCCTACAATACATTCGGCATCGATGTCAGTGCCGCTCGTTTTTTAGAATATTCTTCGGTTGAAGAACTGAAGAAGCTGATTGTGCAAGGTGCCATTGTGACACCTTTTTTGCATATTGGTGGCGGCAGTAACCTGCTGTTTACCAAAGATTACGACGGGTTGATACTCCATTCCCGCATTGAAGGAATCGAAGTGACGGAGGAAGATGAACACTCTGTGTCGGTACGAGTGGGAGCGGGAGTAGTATGGGATGACTTCGTTGCATATTGCGTAGAACATGGATGGTATGGAACGGAGAACCTGTCGCTCATCCCCGGTGAGGTCGGAGCGAGCGCGGTACAGAACATCGGAGCTTATGGCGTTGAAGTGAAAGATCTGATAACAGCTGTGGAAACGGTGAACATTCAAGCTGAAGAACGCGTTTATTCGGTGGAAGAGTGTGGATATACCTACCGCAACAGTATCTTTAAACGCCTGGAAAACAAGTCGGCTTTTGTCACCTATGTCCGTTTCCGACTTAGTAAAAAAGAGCATTATACGTTAGATTATGGAACCATTCGTCAGGAGCTTGAAAAATATCCGGCATTGACGCTTTCTGTTGTACGGAAAGTGATAATTGATATTCGTGAGAGCAAGTTGCCCGATCCGAAGGTAATGGGTAATGCCGGTAGTTTCTTTATGAATCCCATTGTTCAGCAGGAATATCCCCGGATACCTTACTATGAACTGGCGGATGGTCGGGTGAAAATTCCGGCAGGATGGATGATCGACCAATGCGGCTGGAAAGGTAAGGCCTTAGGTCCGGCTGCCGTACATGATAAACAAGCGCTGGTGTTAGTGAATCTTGGTGGAGCAAAAGGTAGCGATATTCTTGCGCTTTCAGATGCAGTCCGAGCCTCTGTTCATGAGAAGTTCGGCATTGATATCCACCCGGAAGTTAACTTAATAAATTGAGAAGTAACAAGTGACAGTAAGAATCATTGGAAGTGGGACATCGACGGGAGTACCCCAAATCGGCT
>ERZ1504712.968-NODE-968-length-8935-cov-4.099324_pt1 | contig 8935 bp, 5 predicted proteins | sample MGYA00572411_ERZ1504712 | MGnify/ENA primary metagenome ERZ1504712 (study PRJEB39906, sample SAMEA3182091) | gut metagenome | biome: human; feature: gut; material: Stool; isolation source: human stools | place: Canada | collected 2013-03-11 ...
GGAGATGTGTATAAGAGACAGCATATGCAATAACTCCTGTGGCACCAACATTTATAGTTACAGGTTTTGAGTCCGTCATAGACCTTGCCGCCCTGACACTCTCATTACTCTGCACGCTCAGCGTATTATCAACCTCTGCGTCATTCTCCGCGGCAAAACACACTGTACTTCCGAACAACATTGTCACGGACAAAATCATTGCAATAAATAAATTGATTTTTTTCTTCACTGTAGTTGTACCTCCCATTCTTATGTTCTTTTTATGCTACTGTTTAATGTTCCTGTATCTGAATACAACCAAAGCATAACACTCTTTCTTCAATATGACCATTAAGTTACAGGAAAATTTTAATTTTCCTGTAACTTAATGGTCTTTTCATTTATGTTGTTGTATCCTGAGTTATATAATCAGATTTAGGAGGTTTATCTTATGAAGAAAAGAAATATCATTTTGGTAATTTCATTTTTATTGTTTTTAAATGTATGTACCCATATTGTAGCTGCCACGGACAAGACACCCCCATCTTCTGACAATTTCATTGAATGTCAAACATTTGAAGATGACATTTTCACGGCATAAGTTTATCTAGTTTATATTCATCAAATGTCTCATCAATAATGGCAGCTCTATGCTCATCACCCCTTGCCTTTGCTATGATATAGGCAGTTGTCATGAACTGTGCTGCCTGCTTTTTGTCCCCGCACTCTGCAAGGCATATCGACTTATTGTACAATAATTGCATGAACATATTAAGTTTTCCATGTTTATTACAATACTCTATACCCGTTGAACAAAGTTCCAGTGCTTCATTATATTTTTTACACTCCATAAGCAAATTACTGAGATTAAATAATATAAGCGGATATGTATTTACAATCTCATCATAATCAGCATTGCTGTGCTCTAAGTATTCCTTTAAAAACTTCTGCCACATTATTGCCTGCATGGTCTTTCCCTGCTTCCTAAGCACACTGGCAATACAATTAATTATCAAAATTTCATCCGTGGTAAGAAGCTTAACGCTGTTTACCTGGTTTATATCAAAATTTCTATAGGTACAATGTATTGCATGCAATAACAACTCAAGCATTTCATCATCAAAACCAGCTTTTTCTCTCCTAAGTCCGGCTCTCACAAATGTGATATACTGCTCAGTCATGTTATCCATTCCAATCGGACAATTCTTCAATTCATCCAGCAGTTCCTCCACATCCTCTTTCTGTGAAGCCAGCCTATGTCTTATTTCCCTCTTAATGTTATACCAGTACATTTCATCATTTGTGACCCGCACTCCTAAAGGTTCTACAGGCAACCCCAACCTCTCCATAATTGCAATATACTGGTTTAACCTCATGCCCTGTCTGCCATTTTCTATTTTAGACAATGTAGGCACAGAGCATATTCCCTCGCACAGCTCCTCCTGCGTAACTCCAAGTCTCTCTCTCTGTTCTCTTATACAATCTCCCAATAAGTAAAATGCCATAATTGACTTGCGCCTCTTATACAGACGCATTACTCCTAATTTGTTATTTTATATTATTATAGCAGTCATTTATGGCACTAACAAGTACTATTTAGAATCACACCCCCGGTGCCGCATGCAAAAAGGTGGATTCTGTCTGCCCGTGCAGTACAAAATCCACCTCTAATTCACGCAATTTATTTCATATTTTCTTTTAATCGCCAGACAACTCCTTTGCGCCGGGACAGGGGGTCAGACCCCGCGTCCCAGACTTGGGCCACGGGCTCTGACCCCTGTCCCAAAAGCTTAGTGGTCCTCGTTCTCGCCCTGGCCGTAGTAGGCATTTGCTCCGTGCTTTCTAAAGTAATGCTTGTCAAGAAGGTGCTGTGGCACTCTCTGTACTCTAGGGTTGAGTGTCATGGTGTTGTATGCCATCTCTGCGACAGCCTCGAGAACCACCGCATTATATACGGCTCCCTTGGCAGTCTTGCCCCATGCGAATGGGCCATGGTTCTTTACCACGATTCCCGGAATGGCAAGGGCGTCCGTGTCGCCGACTGTCTCTACAATGACATTTCCTGTGTTAAGCTCATAAGCCTCATAGATTTCCTGCGCGGTCAAGTCCCTTGTGCATGGAACATCGCCGTAGAAATAGTCTGCGTGTGTTGTTCCGAATGCCGGAATATCCATTCCCGCCTGCGCGAATGTGACTGCCCACTTAGAATGTGTATGTACAACACCGCCAATCTCCGAGTACTGCTTATAGAGCACAAGATGTGTAGCCGTGTCCGATGAAGGCTTATACTTACCCTCAACTACTTTTCCGTCCATATCCACAACAACCATGTCATCCGGTGTCATCACATCATACTCGACACCGCTCGGCTTGATTACAACAAGTCCGCTCTTCCTGTCGATACCGCTGACATTTCCCCATGTGTAGATTACAAGTCCCCTCTTTACAAGCTCCATATTAGCCTCGTATACTTCTTTTTTTAACGCTTCTAACATAATAAAACCTTCCCTTCTCGTTGTTTATATGATTCCGGTATCAAAACATTTATATACACTCTTAAATTAAATCGGCATGTTTTGACGCCTCGGATCTATATATAAGTGATTGATTAGTAAAGCGGACATTCGCAATCCGCTTTCGCTACCTGCTCATGAACGCAATTCGCATCCCCCTTACCCACCGCTTAGTGCTCTACGCACTTGAAGCGGGGGATTGCCTATTCTGCGTTCAAATTAAAGTGAATCCACTGCCGCTCTTTCTACCGCAAGGCCTGCCTTATATCGCTCGATAAACTCATCAAAGCCCTTGACATCCTCCGCTGCAGGCTCCAATGTGCTTCCCGTCTGTCCGGCAAATACCTTGTTATTCAGGTAATCGTCAAGTGTCTCACCGTCATTTTTGTTAATCATGTATGCTGCAAGAAGTGCCATTCCCCATGCGCCGCCCTCGCCTGCTGTCTCCATGACGGTTATAGGAGCGTCCATGGCTGCCGCAAGGAAGCTCTGGCCGACCCCCTTGGTCTTAAAGAGTCCGCCGTGTCCTGTGATGGAATCCACCTTAACACCCTCTTCCTTTAGTAAGATGTCAAGTCCGCACCGAGTGATGTGTAAAGGTGTGTTCTCATAAAGTTGGCAAGACTGAAATTACTGTTGGTATTTCTCACAAACAGAGGTCTTCCCTCCTCCATGTGAGTGATATTCTCGCCCGATATGTAGCCATAGGACATAAGTCCGCCGCAGTCTGCATCTCCCTCAATTGCCTTATTGTAGAGGATCGAAAAGAGCTTATTCATATCAACAGGTATTCCGAGAGCTTCCTCGAACTCCTTGAATATGTTGACCCATGCGTTGAGGTCGGATGTGCAGTTGTTGCAATGAACCATGGATACAAGATTTCCTGTAGGTGTTGTGACAAGGTCAATCTCAGGATATACCTTGGAAAGCTCCTTCTCCATGACTATCATCGCGAATACGCTTGTTCCGGCTGATACATTTCCTGTTCTCACCGCAACAGCGTTGGTGGCTGTCATTCCGGTTCCGGCATCTCCCTCAGGCGGGCACATAGGTATTCCCGCCTCAAGGTCACCATCCTTATCAAGGAGCGCTGCGCCCTCTGCTGTGAGAACTCCTGCCTCATCACCCGCAAGAAGCACCTTCGGCATAATATCCATGAGTCTCCATGGAAGCTGTGCCTTGTCTCCCTGTGCATTTCTCTCCTCGATGAGCGAGTCGAATCTGCCTACCATATTTGCATTATAATTCTTAGCAGCAGTATCAATTGGGAACATGCCGGAAGCTTCACCGACACCGATAACCCTCTTTCCGGTAAGCTTCCAGTGTATGAAGCCCTCCAGTGTTGTCATGTAGTCAATACGCGGAAGGTGCTCCTCATTATTTAACATTGCCTGATAAAGATGGGCAATGCTCCATCTCTGAGGAATGTTGTAATTAAAAAGTGAAGTAAGCTCGTCGGATGCCTCCTCGGTTATGCTGTTTCTCCATGTCCTGAACGGAACTAAAAGCTGCCCATCCTTATCAAATACCATGTAGCCGTGCATCATGGCTGAAAAGCCTATTGCCCCAAGCCTTTTGAGTGTAACTCCGTATTTTTCCTTTACATCCGCCTTCAACGATGCATAACAGTCTGTAAGACCTCCCCATATATCATCAAGGCTGTATGTCCACACACCATTCTCATAGCGGTTCTCCCATTCATGACTTCCCCCTGCTATCGGTGTATGCTTCTCATCAATGAGTACCGCCTTAATTCTTGTTGAACCGAACTCGATTCCGAGAACAGCTTTGCCGCTCTCAATTGTTTCCCTTACATTTCCCATTGCTTTCTCCTCCAGGTTATATTTTAATATTGTCTGCCAATAATAGCATACCTTCTAATGTCGACTATTCATCATAATCATCGTCATCATCATAGTCATCGTCGTACTCATCATCTTCATCATAGTCGTCATTATCTTCTGTATCATCAGAAAAAGCCCTTTTCTCTGCCTGCTTATTCTTCTTCCAGGCCCGTGATTTTTTCTCTTTTTTAGGCTTATCCCTGTCATTCTCTATAGAGTCATCCGGCTGCGTATCCTCCTCAGCTTCCGTATTATCTTCGTCCTCGTCATCTTCATACTCATCCTCTGAGCTTAAGTCACCCTCCTTGATGGTAAGAACAGAACGGAATCTGCCGAAAAGCTTATTGCCAAGCCTGTTTTTCGCATGTCCTGCAGCGTGGTTCATTATCTCCTTTACCAGTTCAACAACATTACCCTGATCATCATTCGGAACCTGGCTGAGTATCAGATACAGCTTTAAAAGTGCCTTATCCTCGACTCTCCATCCCTGACTCTCCGCATAATCCTTGGCAATATCCACAAGCTCATTTACCGTATACTGCTTAAGTAAAAAGCAGCCCGTGAAATTATCTGCAATATCCGGATTGTCCGCAAAGAGCTTATTTATCTCGAACTCTTCGTCCATGATAATAAACAATGTGTTGCGACTAAGCTTCATCATTGAGACAAGTGTTTCCCTCTTTAACCGTCCTGCATTCTCAATTACGAGAGTCTGACCTGCGAGCTTATCCGCATACACCTCATAGCCCTTCTCATTTATCTTTTCCGCTGATATGCGCGCAAGCTTCTGGTCACGGTCTTCGTCATACGCATGAAGTGCTTTAAACAGATTGATTGCAAAGGCTGTCTTGTCAGTGGTGCGGCTGCCCATGATGGCTGCATGCCCTGCATTATCAAGCTTTCCCACAGCCTCAGCTCTCTTAGCTCCGATGTATCTGCACAACCTCTTCTCCATGCCGGACATATATAAGTATCTGTCAAGATATACTCTCTCCTCATCCTTGAGCAGATATCTTCCCGAATCAGAAACTCCTACAGCTGCCTTGGCATTATCCTCGATTATCTGCTCTATTCCTGCATTTATCGCATGTTCAAGATCAGGCACACCTCCTGTTTCATCTGACTCATCGTTTACATCATTTTCCTCTTCGATGCTCTCATTGTCATCTATATCCGGAATCTCCTCGAATTCTTCCTCCTCAGCTTCTGGCTCCTGCTTATCTGATTCTGCCTTCGGTTTCTCATCCGGATTGATTGACGCAGCTATCTCCCTGACCGTCCTCTCGAGAGCCTCCCTCTCCTCTTTGCTGTAGTCATCTGCCTTCTGCTCAGTCTGTGCAGGCTCCCGCCTTCTGTCCTGGGTATGCTGCTGTGGTGCCTCAGCCTGCTCCTCTTCTGATTTGACAGGCATAACCATCTTCTTAATCTCAGCTACAGGAATCTCCCTTGTGGCACGATTATCAGGCTGCTTCTCATCATCCTCATCATCTAAATCGGAAAGCCACTGTGTTATGTCCATCTGTGAGGAGTTGGCTTCGCGGTCTGCTGCCGCCTCCCTCCTTCTCCGCTCCTGCTCAGCCTGAAGCTGTGCTACAAGCTCCGACATCTGTTCAAGCGTAAGCTGCTGCGTGACTTCTCTTATATCGGCATTTTTCAGGGAATTAATATCTGGCAGCCTGCTGTCGGACACAGTACTGCCGGGCGAAGCCTTTTTTCCATTGTCGTCATGTGTCTTTGCTGCATTCCTTGACGCCTTGCGCCACTGGTGCTTGTTGATTATAATTTCCTTCGTAGGCTCAGAATCATCCTGTATATCTTCAAGCTGTGCCGCTTCCCTGAGTGCCTCGGTTCTCTCCCTGTTCTTATATGCCTCCATTATCTCATTGACATTCGCCTTAAGCTCCTGCTGCACGTTTCTGGTGTCATATACTGAATAGTCGGGAACCTTTATACTTATATCATAATCCGGCTCAAGCTTCTGCATATCTTCTTTTATAGCTGTCTTTGCAGGCTTTTTCTCTAAAGGCTGTGGTTTAACTTCTTTTTCAGGCTCCGGCTGCGCTGATATAGCATTATCGATATCTATAGGTGACCACTCTGTTGTGTTTCCTATATCATCAATGTATACCGGCTTGTTCTCCTCATCCGCAGAATCCGCCTCTTCGGCATAATCTTCCGGCTCTTCTGGCTCTTCCGGCTCTTCCGTTTCTTCCGGCTCCGCTTCATGGCTCACAGGCTCCTCAACAATACCCGGCTTCTGCTGCTCATGTTGCTCCTGTTCTTCATCAAGGGCATATAATGCCTCTTTGTCATAGTCCTCTGCTTCCTCAGCTGTCGGCTCATAAGACATATTATAGTCCTGTCGGGTATCGTGGGTATCATATTCATGTTGTTCGTACGCACTAATATCGCGGGTATCATATTCTCCATTATCATACGCACCGGCGTTGTCAGTATCGTATCCATGATTATTGTACGCACGGTCACCATATCCATAAGCTGTGTCCGGCTCTGCCTCTGTTGCTGCAGCTTCCGTCTGCGCCGGCTCACCGCCCATGCCGTCATACACAGCTGAGCTGTTTATTCCGAGCGAGGACAGCTTCTCAAGCCTTGCAAGCTTCTCCATCTGCCCCGGTGTCAGCGGAACATACATCTGCTTAAGTCTCAACGCCTTCTCGACATATATTCCATCTGCGAACCACAGCACCAGCTCATCACATTCCCTCACACACTTGTCGGTAAGTCCTGCCTCGCTGTAGAGAAGCGCAAGCTCATACTCATACTCCTCGTCAAGCTCCTTATCCTTGTAGTTCTGAAGAATGGTTATAAGCTCCTCGACAGGTGCCTTCTTAGCGCGCTTTAACTTATACAGAAGGATATATCCGGTCACATCGCGCGGTGCCAGCTCCACATATTCCTGATAAATCTCCTCCGCATCATCCAGCTCACCGAGCTTGACATACATCTCCATAAGAGTTGCCAGAAGTCTCCTTCCGCCAAGCTTACGGTTATAGGCATAAATGCACACATTTCTCGCCTTATCATATTTCCCTGTTGCAACATACGCCTCTATGGCATTGGACATGACTGTCCACTGTTTCATCTTCTTCCATTCAAGCTGCTCAGCAACCTTGGCAGCATTGACATAATCCCCGCTCTTTACAAGCTTATCCAGTTTTTCTATCTTAATGGTCAACTCATACTTGTCCAATATGTTCACCTCACATTACATGCTTTTTTCCAGTTTATCACAGCACCTAGAGAAAATCAAAACTTTCCTGTGAAAAAGTTAGTCTTTCGTATTCAAGTTCGCTCTCTGCTACCTGACTGTGGTAATCGACCACAACTGTCTGCTGTTTTTTATCCACAAGTCTCTGTCCAAGTACATAATTGACATCGAATCGTCCTGTTATAGCCGGAGTAGCTCCTCGTGCCGGGACAATGAGCTGGACATGGTTGGTCTTTAAAAGCTTAAAGATAGGTTCCCAGATATATATATCCTTCGCCGCACCGAACGGATTATCAATGAATATCGTCTTTCCGAGCACTGCTGCCTCTTTTCCTCCTGCGTTTATGCTTGCAATATAATTGATCACAGAGACAAGGAACTGGATATATATACCCTGTGACTGCCCTGTACTTCCGACTGCCTCCTCATAGCGCAGATAACGGCTCTGATCCTTTATCCTCTCACGCTTGTACAGGCTTAATCTTATACTGTTCATGTCCGTAACTATGACGGAGAACAGTCTCTTCCAGCAGAGCCTTCCCCTTATGAATTTAAGCCTCTCGTCCATAGTCCTGAAGCCCTCTGCCAGGGATACCGTCTCATTAATATATACAGACATCCTGTCTTTATACATTTCTTCCTTCACATACGGAATCTGTAATGACAATACCGGAATAGCCTCTTCGTCAAGAGTGATTCTTGAAAGCTTATCCAGCCTTTCAAGCTCAGAGCGTATATTGGTGCATATCTGGACACATCTGTTCTCAAAATTGCTCTTAATAAGCTCCATGTCCTCAATGCCCTTGCTTATTCTGCCGCGCTCTAATTCAATACAGTCCTTGGTTGTTCCAAGCGCATCCGTGAGAGCCGCTGCCTCCTCCTGCGTCTGCGGAGGAAGGACATTCTGCTTCACCTCCTGTGCAAGCTCATACGCATTAAGACTCATAAGCTCATCGACAAGCAGATCTCGTGCCCTGGTGAATGCAGTGCGCTTTTTCTGTTCCTCCTTCAACACACCGTCAAAGGTACGCCCTGCCTCCTCATACATTTCGTTGGTGAGCTTCTCATCGGACACACTGCCTTCATCCGCGCCCTCGGTTGTCATCCGGCTTATAATATCATCTGCATCCGGAGCGGCAGTCCTTACCATGCGTTCAAGATCCTTCTGCATCACCATACATGCCGTCTGCTCCTTGAGATTATCCTTTTCAAGCCCCGAAAATCTTGAAAGCTCCTTCTTAAGCCTCGAAAGCTCCGCCTTGTGCTGCCCTGCATATTCCTGAGGATTATTTATTTCCACAGGCATATACTCTCCGTAATGCTCCTCATAGCTTCTTTTCGCGTACTCACAGCTTCCCTCAATCCTGTTC
>ERZ1504712.1017-NODE-1017-length-8608-cov-3.829533_pt1 | contig 8608 bp, 7 predicted proteins | sample MGYA00572411_ERZ1504712 | MGnify/ENA primary metagenome ERZ1504712 (study PRJEB39906, sample SAMEA3182091) | gut metagenome | biome: human; feature: gut; material: Stool; isolation source: human stools | place: Canada | collected 2013-03-11 ...
TTTTAGTGACTTACCCGAACGGCTATTATCATCTTTCTGCCCTTTTTTAGAAAGAAACCACTTACTAAGAGGCATCAAAACCAGTGTACCGACTGCCACACTCACAAGACCTACGGGCAAGAAGGTAAAGAAAGAAAGCGGTTCGAAACCTGCGGAAGTCAATGTATTTTGTATGACAAGATTCGGTGGTGTACCGATCAGCGTCATCATTCCTCCCATACTACTGGCAAAAGCTAATGGCATCAGCAACCGGCTCGGATTCATTTTGGCACTCATCGCCAGACTAACCACAATAGGAAGCATCAATGCTACCGTACCGGTATTACTGACAAATGCACCAATAGCAGAAGTGACCAGCATAACAAGCAAAAACAAGCGAATTTCGCTGTTTCCTGCAAGTTTAAGAATACGAGAACTAATCATTTTTGCCAGACCTGTCTGAAAAATAGCTCCACCCACCACAAACAGTCCGATCATCATAATGACTACCGAATTGGAGAAACCGGAAAGGGCCTCATCAGGTGTTAATATCTGAAAGATAAGTAAAGCTACTAACGCACATAGTGCCACAAGATCCGAACGTACCTTACCGTTTACAAAAAAGATAGCCGAAAGAACGAGAATGATAATGGTTATCAACATAAGCAAAAAAATAAAATGATTGTTTTATCCTGAATGTATCAAAGATTTGTTTTGGATGAGCAAAATTAAAAAATACTTTGCCGCTATAAAAACAAATTAGAATTGTTTTTAGTTCACAGGAGATCATTTAATATTTTAATACATTCTTACTTTTTACAAAAAGACGTTCAATCAAAATATTTTAAAACCAAACAGGAAATAAAGAGCACCAAAGTTCCACAAACCGGACATACACAGCCCTCCCGACAGACTTTACAAGATTAAACAACAATATATTTTAGAATTTCCCTTTAAGTATTACAGAAAATGCATATATTTACCACAGATTTAGTACAAACATAAATTATGGCAAACAATATCCTATCCATTATTTGGAATACAGACCAGCATTGGAGCTATTATTATTTACTAATAGGCATTTTACTCCTGATTATCTGCTTTTTATTATACAGATTGAAACAACTGAAAAAGAATACAGGAAAAGAAAAGGATTACTACCATTCTTTATTCGATATACTTGATAATCTCCCTTTTCCTATTATGGTAAAAGATATTCAGGATAGCTTTCGATATTACTACTGGAACAAAGAATCCGAACTGCAATCCGGTATCAAGCGGGAAGGAGCAGTGGGATATACTGATTATGAAATCTATGGAGAAGAACGGGGCAGAAGATATCGTGAAGTGGATGAGTCTCTTGTACAGGCAGGAAAGATATATCGGGCAGAAGAAAGTTACAGTACAGCAGACGGAGTAGCACATGATACAATCGCTGTAAAATCAATCATCAAATGGAAAGAAAAGAAAAAATGGCTGTTAGTAGTCCGATGGGATATCACCCGGTTGAAAACCTACGAACGGGAATTGATTGCAGCCAAAGAAGAGTTGGAAAAAGCACTAAACAAACAGAAGTTAGCACTGAAGAGCGTGAATTTCGGACTCATCTATATCGATAAAAACTACCTGGTACAATGGGAAGAGACAACGCAAATTACTAATATGGTGAAAGGAAGGCGTTATATACCGGGACAAATCTGTTATAAAACGAGTGCACTGCGCGATACTCCATGCGGGCAATGTGCCTTTCAGAAAGCGATTGAACAAGGAAAAATCATACGTCACACCATCCGGATTGATCAGGTAGACTTTGAGGTAACAGCTACTCCGGTATACGATCATGAAGGAACAGAAATTATCGGTGGCCTGCTGCGTTTCGAGGATATCACCGAAAAACTGAAAATGGACAAAATGCTTCAGGAAGCCAAAGAACGGGCGGAAGAATCAAATCGCCTGAAATCAGCCTTTCTTGCCAATATGAGTCACGAGATACGTACTCCGTTGAATGCGATTATTGGATTTTCTGACATGATCTGTCAAATGGGTGAAGAGGAAGAGAAACAGGAATACATGAAGATAGTATCCAGTAATAATGAGCTGTTGCTGCAATTGATAGATGACATTCTCGACCTGTCCAAAATCGAAGCCGGCACCATGGAATTTACCTTTGCTCCTACTGATATCAATGAGTTAATGGAAGGTATCTGCAGACAAATGCAAGAGAAAAATACTTCTCCCGATGTAGCAATCACTTTTACGGAGAAAGCAACAGAGTGTATTTTTCATACAGACCGCGTACGTCTTTCACAAGTTATCATCAACTTCACAAACAATGCAATGAAATTCACTTCAGAAGGTTCTATCCAAATGGGATACAGGATTGATGAAACAAAAGATGAAATTTACTTCTATGTAAAAGATACAGGCATTGGAATACCGGCAGATAAAATAGACGAAGTATTTGAACGTTTTGTTAAGTTAAACACATTTGCAAAGGGTACAGGACTTGGGTTAGCTATCTGTCGTGTAATTGTAGAACGGTTAGAAGGTACCATCGGAGCAAATTCCAGGGAAGGAGAAGGTTCATGCTTCTGGTTCAGACTTCCGATGCATCAAAAAGTATAAAGTCTGATACTGCTTATAAGTAAAAAACTGTCCGAAAAGTACGTTTACCTCTATCAAAGTGATAGTAAACAGACCCTTTTCGGACAGCTTTGTTCGTTTATATTAAAAGAAGAAGTGATCAGAGAGCAGTTTCCAATATTTTACGGGCAACAGCACCTGTCACATTCTCATTTTCTCCATACTTTGCACCACGTTCATTAAAACGACGCTCAATTTCCAGAATGGTCTCTTCACCAATATTTTCTTCGTGCAAACGAGTAGTCAATCCTAATGAACGGAAAAATTCTTCAGTACGACGAATCGTTTCCTCAATGCGTTCTTCTTTCGTTCCGGAAGTGATCTTCCATACTCTTTCACCGTACTGCAATAACTTGTCCGCTTTTGCTTCCCGGAGCACACGCAAAGTTGCGGGGAGAACAATCACCAGCGTATGGCCATGCGTCAGCCCATGCAATGCAGTGATTTCATGACCAATCATGTGAGTTGCCCAGTCTTGAGATACCCCCATTGCTATAAATCCGTTCAATGCCATAGTGGCCGAAAGCATAAAATCCGCCATCAGTTGATAATCATGCTGGTTTTCACGAATCTTCGGAGCTATTTCCACCAGAGTTTGCAGAATTCCCTCCGCCCAACGGTCCATCACACGGCTCTGTCCGGCGGCAGTCATATATTGTTCCATTACATGAACGAATGTATCTGCCAATCCGCAGGCTACCTGATGGGGAGGCAAAGTAAAGGTTACTTCCGGATCGAGGATAGAAAACAAAGGGAAATTGGAATAGAAAGGATATTTCTCTTTGGTTTCGTGACGGGAGATAACAGCTCCGTTATTCATTTCCGAACCTGTAGCAGGGAGTGTCAGTACGGTAGAAAGAGGAACGGTTTTGGTTACCGGGCGTCCGGCAAGCACCAGGTCCCAGGCATCACCGTCGTACAGCAAACCTGCGGAAATCAGCTTCGTACCATCAATAACCGAACCGCCACCCACAGCTAATAAATAATCTATTTTCTGCTCCTTACCTAAAGCTATCGCTTTTCGAAGCGTTTCAATGGCAGGATTGGGCTCAATACCCCAGAACTCTACTGTAAAATGATGTTTAAGTGCTTCTTTCACCTGATCATACACACCATTCTTTTTCACGCTGCCTCCACCAAAGGTAATCATGATACGTTTGTCGGATGGTATCTCTTTACTCAGTCGGGCAATCATTCCATGCCCCATAATCAGCTTTACGGGATTCTGAAAGATAAAATTTTCCATATCTGTCTATTGTTGTTATTTGGGTTATTAGTTACTAACCTTGCAAATATACATCAATTATCTGAAACCTCCCGGAGATCAGACAATGAATTGCTGTGCTACCGAAGGGACCATAGCAGACAACCACGGTTTCATGTCTTCAGCTACCAATAACCAATACAACAATAGTATAATAAAAATAGCAATAGCTATACCTACTAAAACTTTTCTCTGTTTCATAATTGTTTTTGTTTAAATATTCAATATTTATAAGAACAGATTTGACTGAGAATTGTTCTATATCAGAAAAATGAGGGAGAAAAAGAAAAAAAGTCAGATTTTGTTTGTTGTTTCAAACAAAGTGTCTATATTTGCCCCCGTTAAATAACAATTAAATAACGAAAGACAATGAGAACAATGTTAGTAAATACATATTGGTGGTGGCGCCCGTTACAACTCCGACAGTCGTAAGGGAGCAGCGCTCGTATGTATATACCTCATTAAAGATATAACAGATTTGAAAGAGCCCTGTCGCAACTTGCGGCAGGGCTCTTTTTATTTGCCCATTTTCGAACAGATTTAGATAATAACATAAAAAATAGATAGGATTATGAAAAGTTTTTTAGTTGACCAGGATGGCTATTACGGAGAATTCGGTGGTGCTTATATACCGGAAATCCTCCACAAATGTGTTGAGGAACTGACGAACAAGTACCTCGAAGTGATTGAAAGCGAAGAATTTAAAAAGGAATTTGAGCAGTTATTACGCGACTACGTAGGACGTCCTTCCCCACTCTATCTGGCAAAACGCCTTTCCGAAAAGTATGGTTGCAAGTTGTATCTGAAACGGGAAGACCTGAATCATACCGGTGCACACAAAATCAACAACACCATCGGACAAATCTTGCTGGCACGCCGCATGGGAAAGAAACGCATCATCGCCGAAACCGGAGCCGGACAACATGGAGTAGCAACAGCTACCGTATGTGCGTTGATGGATATGGAATGTATCGTTTATATGGGAAAGACGGATGTAGAACGCCAACATATCAATGTGGAGAAAATGAAAATGCTGGGAGCTACCGTTATTCCCGTTACTTCCGGAAACATGACCTTGAAAGACGCAACCAACGAAGCGATCCGCGACTGGTGTTGCCATCCTGCCGACACTTATTATATTATCGGCTCTACCGTAGGCCCTCATCCTTATCCTGATATGGTGGCACGCCTGCAATCTGTTATCAGCGAAGAAATAAAAAAACAACTGCAAGAAAAAGAAGGACGTGACTATCCGGATTATCTGATAGCCTGCGTTGGAGGAGGAAGTAATGCTGCCGGAACGATTTATCATTATATCAATGATGAACGGGTAGGCATCATTCTGGCGGAAGCCGGAGGTAAAGGAATAGAAACCGGAATGACCGCCGCCACCATCCAACTCGGTAAAATGGGAATTATCCACGGAGCGCGTACTTACGTCATCCAAAACGAAGACGGACAGATTGAAGAGCCTTACTCGATTTCCGCCGGACTGGATTATCCGGGCATTGGTCCGATACACGCCAATCTTGCCGCACAAAGACGTGCCAACGTTTTGGCAATCAATGACGACGAAGCAATAGAAGCCGCTTACGAACTGACTAAACTCGAAGGTATTATCCCTGCACTGGAATCCGCCCATGCATTAGGAGCTTTGAGAAAATTGAAGTTCAAACCGGAAGATATCGTTGTATTGACTGTTTCAGGACGAGGAGACAAAGATATTGAAACCTATTTATCGTTTAATGAACAGCAATAAGTAATTAGTAAACCATCATTCGTAATCAATAATCAAGCAATTATAGAAATGAAAACATTTAATTATACAACTCATAGCAAACAAGTGCTCGGAGATATGCATACTCCTGTCAGCATTTACCTGAAAGTGCGCGACATGTATCCGCAATCTGCATTAATGGAAAGTTCCGACTATCATGCCGGAGAAAATTCCTTGTCATTTATAGCCCTCTGTCCCCTGGCAAGTATCGGTATAAACGGCGGCATTGTCACTTCCAACTATCCCGATAACAGCCGCACGGAAGAACCCCTGACAAAAACCTTCCATGTAGAAAAGGCCATGAACCGGTTTATCAATCAATTCCAGGTGACCGGGGATAATAAGAATGTATGTGGACTTTACGGATACACGACGTTCAACGCTGTGAAATACTTCGAGCACATCCCGGTGAAAGAAAGTCACGATGAGCAAAATGACGCTCCGGATTTGCTATACATATTATATAAGTATGTCATTGTTTTCAATCATTTCAAAAATGAATTGACACTCGTTGAAATGTTGTCCGAAGGAGAAGAAAGCGGCTTACCGGAACTGGAAGCAGCCATCGAAAACCGGAATTATGCTTCTTACAACTTCTCTGTAACAGGTCCCGTTACCAGCCCTATCGCCGACGAGGAGCATAAAGCCAATGTCCGCAAAGGAATCGCGCACTGTATGCGTGGAGATGTTTTCCAAATCGTACTTTCCAGAAGATTTATCCAACCTTATGCCGGAGATGATTTCAAAGTGTACCGCGCACTCCGCAGCATCAATCCTTCTCCTTATCTTTTCTACTTCGATTTCGGAGGATACCGCATCTTCGGTTCTTCACCGGAAACACATTGCAAAATCGAAGATGGTCGTGCTTACATCGATCCGATTGCCGGAACTACCCGCCGTACCGGAGATGTAGTAAAAGACCGGGAACTGACAGAAGCTTTATTGGCTGACCCTAAAGAAAATGCAGAGCATGTCATGCTGGTTGATCTTGCCAGAAACGACCTTTCCCGTAATTGTCATGATGTACGCGTACTATTCTATAAGGAACCACAATATTATAGTCATGTCATTCACCTGGTAAGCCGTGTCAGCGGTATGTTGAATGAGGGCGCAGATAAAATAAAAACGTTTATTGATACGTTTCCTGCCGGCACATTAAGCGGTGCTCCCAAAGTACGCGCTATGCAGTTAATCAGCGAAATCGAACCACATAATCGTGGAGCCTATGGTGGCTGTATCGGTTTTATCGGATTGAACGGCGAATTAAATCAGGCTATCACTATCCGTACTTTTGTAAGCCGCAACAATGAACTCTGGTTCCAAGCCGGAGGAGGTATTGTAGCACGCAGTCAGGATGAATATGAACTGCAAGAGGTGAACAACAAACTGGGAGCACTGAAAAAGGCGATTGATTTAGCTATCAAATTAAAAAATTGAAAGCAGAGATAGTATTTGAACAACCATTTTACAATGACAATAAAAATGAAAATATTACTTTTAGATAACTACGACTCTTTCACTTATAACCTACTGCACGCAGTGAAAGAATTAGGGGCTACAGATGTAGAAGTAGTCCGCAACGACCAGATAGAGCTTGATGAAGTAGACCGATTTGATAAAATCATCCTGTCTCCCGGACCGGGCATACCCGAATAGGCCGGACTGCTATTACCTATTATTAAAAGATATGCTCCGACCAAAAGCATTCTGGGTGTCTGCCTCGGTCATCAAGCCATCGGCGAAGCTTTCGGAGCACGTCTGGAAAATCTCAAAGAAGTATATCATGGGGTACAGACTCCGATTACCATCCTTCACCAGGATTTGCTTTTTGAAGGGTTGGGAAAAGAAATCCCTGTTGGAAGATACCATTCCTGGGTAGTCAGCCGGGAAGGTTTTCCCGATTGCCTGGAAATAACGGCAGAAAGTCAGGAAGGACAAATCATGGCAATCCGCCATAAGACCTACAATGTACATGGTATTCAGTTCCATCCCGAATCAGTATTAACTCCGCAAGGAAAAGAAATTATTAAAAACTTCTTAAACGATTAAACTTATGAAACAGATTCTATACAAACTTTTCGAACATCAATATTTGGGACGCGATGAGGCTCGCACCATTTTACAGAACATCGCACAAGGAAAATATAATGATGTACAGGTAGCCTCTTTAATTACCGTCTTTCTGATGCGTAATATCTCTGTGGAAGAATTATGCGGTTTCCGCGATGCATTGCTTGAAATGCGTATTCCGGTTGATTTAAGTGAATTTGCTCCGATAGATATCGTAGGAACCGGAGGTGATGGAAAAAATACATTTAATATTTCTACAGCTTCCTGTTTTACTGTTGCCGGAGCCGGTTTCCCGGTTGTGAAACATGGTAATTACGGAGCAACATCAGTCAGCGGTGCCAGTAATGTAATGGAGCAACACGGTGTAAAGTTCACCAGTGACGTCGATCAACTGCGCCGTAGCATGGAGAAATGTAATCTTGCCTATCTGCATGCTCCTTTATTCAATCCGGCATTAAAGGCAGTTGCTCCGGTTCGTAAAGGATTGGCAGTGCGCACTTTCTTTAATATGCTCGGTCCGTTGGTTAATCCGGTATTACCGGCCTATCAGCTTTTAGGAGTTTACAACCTCCCGTTACTTCGCCTCTATACCTATACTTATCAGGAAAGCAAGACGAAATTTGCCGTTGTTCATAGTCTCGACGGATATGACGAAATCTCTCTGACAAATGAGTTTAAAGTGGCGACCAGCGATCATGAAAAGATTTACGCTCCCGAGAGTCTCGGATTCTCCCGCTATAAGGAAACTGACCTGGATGGTGGACAAACCCCGGAAGATGCAGCTAAGATTTTCGACCAGATCATGAATAACACGGCTACGGAAGCTCAAAAAAATGTAGTGGTAGTCAATTCAGCTTTCGCCATCCATGTGATTT
>ERZ1504712.1025-NODE-1025-length-8565-cov-5.354759_pt1 | contig 8565 bp, 4 predicted proteins | sample MGYA00572411_ERZ1504712 | MGnify/ENA primary metagenome ERZ1504712 (study PRJEB39906, sample SAMEA3182091) | gut metagenome | biome: human; feature: gut; material: Stool; isolation source: human stools | place: Canada | collected 2013-03-11 ...
CCTCTCTATTCGTCGGCAGCGTCAGATGTGTATAAGAGACAGGATGCTGCGTGCGATATCTACTTTTTGCGTAGAAGCGTTTGCCAATAAGGGGAATGCTGTAAGCAAGTAAATTGCTACTGTTTTAATACACGTATATTTCATAAATTCTTGTTTGATTATTAAAAAATGAATGTCATGTTTATTTGTATTCAGCTTGTGACGGTTACTTTAATCAGGAGTTCCGCCTGTCTTTTGCATAGCGAAACTCCAGTGATGAGAGAATGATTTAGTATTGAATATTCTTTTGTATTTTAATGTCTCTTGATGAGAAACCGAGCATGATATTATAGGTCCCCGGATCAGTTACAAATTGGGTACTGTTAACATCAAAGTACATAAATGATTCTTTGGGTAATGTCATCTTAACTGTTGTCGATTCTCCTGCTTTTAAGAATACTTTTTCGAATTTTCTTAGTTCTTTTTCCGGGCGTTCTACCGGGCTGCTTTCAGTTTTACCTACATAAGCTTGTACTACCTGTGCACCATCTCTCTTTCCTGTGTTGGCAAGACGGCAGGTTACTTCTACTGTGCCGTCGGCATTTGGCTTCGAAACAGTCAGGTCAGATAATTTGAAAGTTGTATAAGACAATCCATAGCCGAAGGGATATTGTACTTCTCGTTTTAATTTGTCATAACCACGATAGCCGATGAAAATACCTTCTGTGTATGCTACATGTTTGTCTCCGTCCGGGTCGTAATAACTGTTATATGCAGGATTGTCTTCCCATTTCTTTTCGAAAGTCATAGGCAGTTTACCTGACGGATTGATTTTGCCAAACAATGCTTCTCCAACAGCTGTACCAGCTTCCTGACCTCCGTAGAATGCCCAGATTAATCCTTTTAAAGTCGGGACCCAACCTTGCATCTCGATGTTACCTCCGGCATTGACTACTCCAATAATCGGTTTCTTACATCCGGACAGGCTAGCCAGCATTTTTTTGTCTACTTCCGGAAGTGCGAATGTACGGTCACTTGCTTCTCCTTCCGTGTCAGAGCTATGGCCAAAACAGGCTATTACCAAATCGCCCTTATTCAAGTAGTCTGCAAACTTATTTTGAGTATCGTTTTTGCGTTTCCATAAAAAGCAGACTCCTGCTCCTCCACCTTGTTGATAGTATTCTACGCGGACGTGATACTTTTCACCGGCTTTTAGTGTTTTTGTGATATTTGTACTTCTGAAACCTCCCGGAGTCCAGTCGTCGATGACTGGTTGGTCATTGATAAACAGCTTGTAACCATCATCACCGCCTAATGTGAATTCGTAGTCGGCAGTTTCGTCCACACACATTGTGCTATACCATTTTACAGAGAAATAATCTTTTGGCATACCTTCCAGCTCTGTACCCGCTGCCCAGGAATAATTAATCTTTTTCTCTGTTTGCTTTACAACAGGCGCACCTTCAAAATGTATATTCTTAAAATATTCGGCATGGAACCCTTGCTCATTGAGGTTATCGTCTGTATACATGATGGAGGGCATGAAGTCAAGTTCATCTATATATTCCACCTTGACATTGTTCTGTTTACCTTCTTTCTGTATTCCATCGAAAAGATTCGTGTAGTGGAAAGGAACTACTGCACCACTACCGCCTCCATGTACATAACCATGTGCGTTTTTGCCGGTGACAATGATGTGTTTGTATTTCTTCGGGTTCAGCGGAAGGATATTGTTTTCGTTCTTCAGTAATACAAGTCCTTCTCTGGCAACATTCAATGCTGTTTCAGCAGATTTCGGATCATCCAGGGGGATGTTTTTGTCTGCTTGTGTTCCATCTTTGAATCCGAAAGCGATGAGTATGCGTAGAATATGGCGGACTTTTTCGTCAACCATGTCCATTGTGACATCACCCGTTTTCAGGTAATAAGCCATATCTTTAGGATTCATTTTCTCACCGCCTGCCATTTCCAGGTCCAGTCCGCCTTTGGCTGCCGGAACGCAATAGTGGGTGGATCCCCAATCGGACATCACTAACCCTTTAAATCCCCATTGATTTCTCAGGACCTCTTTCAGCAGCCAAGGGTTTTCCGTAGTATAGATACCATTCATCAGATTGTAACTGGTCATTACGGCTCCGACTTCAGCTTCTTGTATAGCGGCTTTATAAGCTGGAAAATAGATTTCGTTCAGCGTTCTCTCATCAATGTCATTACTAATGTTATTGCGGTCATAATCTGAATTGTTAGCTACGAAATGTTTTACTGTTGCCATTACTCCTTGGTCCTGAACTCCTTTGATGTATCCTACGCAGATGCGGGAAGTGAGATACGGATCTTCTCCCATATATTCAAAGTTACGTCCACACATTGGAGCGCGATAGATATTGACAGCTGGCCCTAATATGACATTAACGTTTCTGGCTCTGCAATCGCGTCCCAATGCTTTTCCGTATTGGTAAGCGAGATTCTCATTCCAGGTAGCAGCCAATGTTACAGTAGACGGATAGGCTGTCGATTTTCCATCTGTTCCTAGTCCCTGTGGTCCATCAGACATTTTCATTCGGTGAATGCCTAGACGGTCTATACTTTTAGTGTACATCCAGTTGACGCCACCTATATATCCTAGTTTCTCTTCTACTGTCATTTGTTTTAGCAGATCTTCAACTTTCTGGTCTATCTCTGGTGTATACCATTTTTGAGCCGATGCACAAAAAAGGTTGGCTACGAATAATAATAAAAACGTAAATCTTTTTTGTTTCATATTAATTATTGTTTTAAGTATTAGTTTAATCTTTTGATTATTTATAATGCTATGTACTGTACCTAAGTTTTGTTCCAATATATTTTGAGATTTTGCTATATCAGATTTATTGTATCATAGCAAGTCGGCTATACATTTCTACCATAGCAGCCTGAGTTAGTAACCATTTCTTTTGATCTTTATTATTGCCGGTCAAGTCTGTATTGAACAATCCTTTTTCATCGCGTGCATTATCCCATGCATAGGACAAACTCTTGTTAAAAGCATTAATATAAGTTTTATCCTTATCTATCTGGTAAAGTTCGATAAATCCTCTCAGCATAACGGCAGTAAACCAGATATCTCCTTTTTTAAGCATTCTGAAAGCCTCTTCATTGGTTGCAGGGGTAAAGTCTGTAAAGAAATAGTTGAAGCATTCTTTGGCAATATTTTGAGCACCCTTCAGATAGATAGGATTCTTTGTCAACTGATAGAGCAGGGCAGCCGATTGCATCATTTGCCCGCTGTTATAAGCGAATTTGGCTTTTCCTATTTTACCGTCGAGGCGAATATTATCAAAGTAGAGATAGTCTGCGGAGTCCTGTAGGTTTCTTTGGGTCCATTCATACAGTTTCTTTCCTTTTTCAAAATAGCTGCTGTCGTTGGTTGCTTTGAATAGTTTGAGTGCCAGAACCGATCCCGGAGCATTTGAACAAGTATTTTTGGATTCTTTCTTTTGTTCACACCAGTAGATACCACCTCCCAATATACTGTCAGTTCCACTTTCGATAAATTTCCATATTAGTTGGGCTTTATCCAGGTACTTTTGTTCTTGGGTCATTTGATATGTATCGGTAAAGTCGATACCTAACCATACATTATCATCGTAAAACCGATCGGAAGCTGGAGCAGTCCGGATATATGACGAATAGGCATTGGGTACCCGTTGGGTATCGAAATATTCTTCTAATCCCGGTAATACCCGGCTATCTAATAGTTTCTTATACTTTTTATCATGTGTGGCTTCGAACAGTGCATTGACTGCGGAGAATGTTCCCGAATACGGCCATAAATAAGAGAATTGGTTGGGAATATTAGCCTGTTCTTCTGATGCCAGATAAGTGACGGTATGTTGTTCGTCGAAGGGATAGTTTTCTCGGAGTAAAGATGAGTTGTCTACAGAATAATTTAGGTAGAGAGAGTCCAGTGTTTGCCGGGCTCTGTCCAAGTTTGAGTTAGGTTCTACTTGGGCGGAGGATACACAACCTGTTAATGAGGCTATGCAGGTTATACCTAATAAGAAATGTAATGATTTCATTTTATATAGTATTATATTCATTATTAACTAAAGAGTTGATTTCCAATTTACAGGTAGCTGGGAAGCTACCTGTTTTTGGGTTACCTATTTCAAACTACCATCCTTTTATTTTGCTTTTTACCTCATTTTGTCGTTTGATGTTACAAAGGTACCAGGGTTGGTATAAGATTGTGTACGGACTTGTGTCATTTGTGTCTACTTGTGATGAAATGGCGCAAAAATAGATATATATGTCTTAAAAGCGTACTCTTGTTTTGTTAAATTTCAGATGTCTTGAATGTTTTCTGTGCAGTTCTTGGACGTTTTCCTGATTTTCTATATCTTTCCGTCGATTTTTATGGCGTGATTTAAAATAAAGAAATGCTATATGGAAAAACACAGTGAATGGACGAAAAAAACTTCTTTTCTTAAACGAATCCTATTTCTGATAGCTTCTTGCCTTTTGATAGGGGTGGAGGCAAATGCTTCTTATAGTTTGCGGCAATTCTCTAGTAAGAACGGATTGTCCAATAGCGCTATTCTCTCTCTTTGTCAGGATAGACACGGAGTGATATGGATCGGTTCGTGTGACGGGCTGAATGTTTATGATGGCAATTATCTGGGATTATACAAACCTACGAATCTTCAGAATAGCTTTTCCGGCAATCTGATAGAACGGATTATTGAAGCCGATAATGATGTACTGTGGATACAGACTAATTATGGACTTGACCGCTTCGATACACAAAGGCAGACTATACAAAGTTTCAAGGATTTTAAGTATATCAACCGTATGGCGAGAAGTCCGGAAGACGATTTCTTTATAATAAAGGATGACGGCTATATTTATTATTATCAACCGGAATTGAAAGAATTCTGCAAACTGGACGTGAAGAAAATACATTTTGAGGAAGTACAGCAGATGTCTATTGATAATTCCGGCGTTCTCTGGATTTTCTCTTCGGACAATGATAACCGGAGCTATGTGATAGAAAAGAATGAAAATCAGATCAAGCTGGTTCCCTGCAATCATTTAAATCATTCGGAAAAGCTTCTGTGGACATTTGTAGATGGAGATTTAATCTATTTTGTAGATAGTACCTATGCGTTTTATGAGTACGATCTGAATAGCCATAATAAATATTTTATAGCGGATCTGGAAGAGGAGATTCAGCATCGTGGCGATATCTCATCTATCATTAAGCAGAAAAACGATTATTATATTGGTTTTAAAAGCAGCGGACTGATTCAGCTGAAATATTTGCCGGATTCGAAGGTGAAGTATGCTATACAGTCCATTAATATTCAGTCGGGCATCTTCTGCCTGATGAAAGACCGGTTTCAGGATATTATCTGGGTAGGGGCTGACGGGCAAGGCATATATATGTATTTTACGGATGAATTTTCTATTGAAAATGTGTTGCTGGACGTACCGGAATATCGGGTAAATAACCCTGTCCGGGCATTGTTCCTTGATCATGAACAGACCTTGTGGATAGGCACAAAGGGGGGAGGCATTCTAAGGATGATGGACTTTCATCCTGACAGGGAGACATTGCCGCAGGCAGAGAGAATCCTGGCGAACAATAGTGCATTGATGGATAACTCAGTCTATAGTTTTGCTCCGGGCAGACGAAATTCATTATGGATTGGTACGGAAGACGGACTGAACTATTATTCTTACCTCACGAAAAGAATAGAAGAATTTCCGGTTATAGCGGATGGTAAAAAAGTGAAGTATGTGCATTCCATCTGTGAGACGAATGATAGTACATTATGGGTTGTTTCGGCAGGTGAGGGCATTGTGAAAATCACTTTAGAGGCTTCTTCGTCCTTGCCGAAAGTGAAGTCGGCACAACGTTTTACTTTGGATGGAGGAAAGAGAAACTCTAATTATTTCTTTGTCTCCTATCAGGAGAATGATTCGACTGTCTGGTTTGGTAATCGCGGATATGGTGCATATAGGATGAATACACGCACCAATCAACTAACCCCTTGCCGCATTGACGATGTGGTGAAGAATCAGACGGTAAATGATATTTTTGCCATTCATAAAAATGACGAAGGATACTGGTTTGGCACGAGCTTCGGATTAACCCGGCTTTATCAGGGTGAATACAGGGTATATAACGAGACTGACGGCTTCCCCAACAATACGATTCATGGTATATTGGAAGGAAGGGATAATAATTTGTGGCTCAGTACCAATCAGGGGATGGTGCGGTTTAATGTTCGTGAGAATACAGTACAGACCTACCGCCAGCAAGGTGACCTGGAAGTGATTGAGTTCAGTGATGGTGCTTTCTTTAAGGACCAGCAGACAGGTACGCTATTCTTTGGCGGGACAAACGGATTCATTACAATTACCGAGAACGATCATATGTCAGAAGAATATATGCCTCCTTTGCATTTCAACCGTTTGTCTATTTTTGGTAAAGAATGTAATATCTATGATTTCCTGCAAGGACCCAAGCAAGAAACTCTGGTGCTTGACTATAGCCAGAACTTCTTCAATCTGTCTTTTCTGGCAGTCGATTATATCAATGGCAATAATTATACTTACTCTTATAAGATAGATGGATTGAGTGACAGCTGGATTGAGAACGGACTTTCTACAGTAGCTGTTTTTTCCAATCTGTCGCCGGGAGAATACACCTTACTGGTGAAATACCGGAGCAATATAACCGGACAGGAGAGTGAACCTTTTTCATTGCTCATTCGTATCATTCCCCCCTGGTATATGACTACCTGGGCCTACGCTTTTTATTTCCTGTTGTTTATTCTGTTGATTCTCGAGTCTGTCTGGATGATAGTAAGGCATTATCGTAGAAAGCGGAATGTGATGATTGAACAGATGAACCGCCAGCAACGCGAGGAGTTGTACGAATCAAAACTACGCTTCTTTACGAACATAACACATGAATTCTGTACCCCACTGACATTAATTAATGGCCCGTGTGAAAAGATTCTTTCCTATAGCAGGGTGGATGGTTATGTGCGTAAGTATGCTACGATGATTCAGCAGAATGCATTGAAACTGAATGCACTGATTCTGGAACTGATCGAGTTTCGTCGGCTGGAAACGGGAAATAAAGTCCTGAAGATTAAGCCGGTTCCTGTCACAGAACAGATACGGACAATTGCGGAATCATTCGGAGAACTGGCTGAAAGCCGGAAACTGAATTATCGTTTGCAGATTGAGAACGGAGTGTATTGGAATACAGACATCAGCTGTCTGAGCAAGATAGTCAATAACCTGATTTCTAATGCTTTCAAGTATACTCCGGAAAATGGTACCATAACGGTGATGCAGACAGTGGAGAATGACCAGCTTTGCATTCGGGTGTCTAACACCGGAAAAGGTATCAAGGCGGCTGATCTTACAAAGATATTTGACCGCTACAAGATTCTGGATAATTTCGAAGTACAAAACAAAGATGGCATTGCTCCGCGAAATGGTTTAGGGCTGGCTATTTGTCACAGTATGGTGAATTTATTGAATGGTCAGATTCATGTTTCCAGCACTCCTAATGAGATAACTACGTTTGAAGTGTTGCTTCCCACGATGGAGGTTACGGTCGATAATGAAGACGAAAAAGTGGTGGAAGAGTTACCGCCGGTACCGGACGAGCGATCTGTTGAACTCCGGAACTCATCGACCGAATATGATAAAAACAAGCAAACGATAATGATCATTGACGATGATCCTTCTATGCTATGGTTTGTGACGGAAATCTTTGTGGGACCCTATAATGTGGTGGCATTGAGTAGTGCGGAGGAGGCTTTAAAACAATTGAGCATTCAATTGCCCGATTTGATTATTTCGGATGTGATGATGCCCGGAATGGATGGAATGTCATTTGCCAAGAAGATCAAATCAGATAAGCTGTTGAGCCGTATTCCCCTTATCCTGCTTTCTGCTCTGAATAATATCGATGAGCAGACAAGAGGAATTGAGTCCGGAGCAGAGGCGTATATTACCAAACCGTTTAACGTGGAATATCTGGAGAAGGTAGTGAGAAGGCTGTTGCAACGTGAGGAAGACCTGAAAGAGTATTATAGTTCTGTTCTGAGCGCTTTTGAACTGGATGACGGGCATTTCCTGCATAAAGAAGATAAATCTTTCTTTGAGAAGATGATGCAGATTATCGATAGTCATATTCAGGATACGGAGTTGTCTGTTGAATTGTTGAGTAATTCACTTGGATATAGTACCCGCCAGTTCTATCGAAAACTGAAGAATATCACGGACAAGACTCCTGCCGACATTATCAGGGAATATCGTCTGACTATTGTCGAGCGTTTGCTGCTGACAACACAGCTTTCAATCGAAGAGATCATGGATAAAACCGGATTCTCGAACAGAGGAACTTTCTATAAGGCATTTGCACAGCGGTTTGAAATGACGCCTAAACAGTATAGAAAGATAAAAGCGAAGGACGTGCAGGAGAGTTCCGAAGAAGGAGCCCCCGAATAAATGCCGGAATACCTTGGGAGATAACAATCGTTCGTTTCCGATAAGCTGTCTCTTATACACATCTCCGAGCCC
>ERZ1504712.1039-NODE-1039-length-8451-cov-3.536327_pt1 | contig 8451 bp, 7 predicted proteins | sample MGYA00572411_ERZ1504712 | MGnify/ENA primary metagenome ERZ1504712 (study PRJEB39906, sample SAMEA3182091) | gut metagenome | biome: human; feature: gut; material: Stool; isolation source: human stools | place: Canada | collected 2013-03-11 ...
AATGAGCACGCATCCACCGAAGGTTTGGACACCACAGATGCGGCCAAATCATTTACGATCCTCATCGATCCGGGACACGGCGGATTTGACCCGGGTAAGGTCAGCCCGGATGGGATCATGGAAAAGGATATAAATCTGGCCATCGCCTCAAAACTGGCATCGGCACTTACGGATCAGGGATTTTCCGTGTATCTGACCAGAGACTCCGACAAGTCCCTGAACAGTGAAAATGCATCCAGCAAGAAGACTTCAGATCTGAAAGCCCGCACCAACCTCGCCACAAATGTAAACGCTGATCTCTACATCAGCATCCACCAGAACAGCTATTCAGCCGAGTATGTCCACGGAGCGCAGGTATTTTATTACTCCACTTCCTCCGGTGGTAAAGCCTTGGCGGAGTGCATCCAGGAGCATCTCATCTCCGAAGCCGATCCATCCAACACACGGGCGGCAAAGGGCAATTCCGAATACCTTGTTTTGCGGGAAAGTCCATGCACCGCCGTCATCGTTGAGTGCGGCTTTCTGAGCAACACAAAGGAATGTTCCGATCTGTGCAATGATGAATACCAGACCGCCCTAGCAAACGCCATCTGCAATGCAGTCTGTACATGGCATGAACAGCACGCCAAATAAAACCAGGAGCTCTGCTGTGACAGCGGCAGAGCCCCCCAAATAGATGTTAAGTGTAATTCTGTGCATATAATTATGTTCTATATGCTACTGCTGCCTTTTAACCCCCTATAGGCATCACCCCCAAATAGTTTATTTTTCCAGCCCTGCCATGCAATGTAAAGACAGATGTGTTGTGATGTATTATTCTCCTTTTATGTGCCATGTGTCAGTTATGGAAATGTGTGAGCACTGTCATATCACTATCTCTGGGAATTGTATCTGAGACGATAAGAATCAGACAGAATTTGTAGAAAAATAAAGAAATGAGCTCATCTAAATATCCTGAGCACGTCCCGCTCACAACTCCACAATAACGCATAAAAAGCCATTTTCCAACCCCATTTGAGCATATTTTATGAAATTTTCATAAAAGTATACATAACGTAGAATTAGGGATATTTTTTCACGGAAAATTCCAATATTTTCTCCATATATCCTATTTACTTGCTTGACAAATGTGGTAAACTATAATACACATTTTAATACCATTAAATTATTGAAGGGGGTCGATTCTATGAAGATTGAACGTCTAAGTGAAAATCAGATAAGATGCACACTCAACAAAGCCGATCTCACCGAAAAGCAGCTCAAGATCTCCGAGCTTGCCTATGGCACACCGAAGGCAAAAGAGCTCTTCAAGGATATGATGCAGCAGGCATCTGTAGAATTAGGCTTTGAGGCTGACGACACTCCACTTATGATCGAAGCCATACCGGTATCACCAGATTGTCTCATACTCATTGTGACAAAGGTTGAAGATCCGGAAGAACTGGATACCCGCTTTTCCAGATTCTCAAAGACCAGCGAATATGACATGGATGATGATGACATAGATGACGATCTTGACGACAACGATGAGTCCAGGGATAACAACGGAACCATCGCAAGACTTGAGATCAGTGGATCCGGTTCCGTTCCACAGGGCGTAAGAGAGGCACTTGAGGGCATTTTCAACACCATATCCGGACTTGCCGGAACCGCAGGAGATTTTGCCGCTGCGGCAAATGGCAGCAATACATCATCTGATGACAGCACCACAGGCACTGCCGCCAGTACAACAGGCAGCACAAAGGAATCAGATTCAGCAAGGGAGAGCATGTGCTCACTGTACATCTTTGACTCACTTGCAACCATCATAAGTGCAGCAAAACAGGTTGCTTCTTTCTACTTCAGCGAGAACTGCCTGTACAAGAATCCTTCCAACGGAAGATATTATCTGGTTCTCACGAACAGCAATAACACAAGCCAGGAATTTGTGAGAGTCTGCAATATCCTTGCAGAATACGGAACAGCACAGAAGCTCACATATGCCATGCCGGCACATTTCAAGGAGCACTTCACCGCTATTATGCCGGAGGAAGCACTTCAGACACTGTCAGCATTATAAGTAATAGCCAGAGATTCCGGCGCAGCAAAAAAGACGTACCGCACAAGCGATACGTCTTTTTGTTTTATATGTCAATATCATCATTCTCGATAACTGCTTTTGGATTGGTGTAGAAGAGCTCCGTCATGTAATCCTCTCCATACTTTCGCTCTATGTACTCAGCACACTCCCTGAGGTATGGTGCTTTATCCTCTGAATCCAATGCATCACTTGCCACAAAGTGAACAAGCTCTCCCTTGAGAAGCTTTCTCGAAAAATTCTTGATGTCATGTCCAAGATCTCCAACCACAGCCGATGCACTTATCTGTACATATGCACCAAACTGAATGAGCTCCTCGACCTTGTCCTCGTCTTCCTCAAGACATTCATACTGTTCTACATTGGCAACTATCGGTATATATCCGTCCATATTGATGTCTCTTATAGCTTCAGATATCGTCTCAAAATCCACATCGTAAGGGAATCTGATCATAACATACTTGCTGTCTGCCATGGAATCCAACTGACCAGATATGATCTTCTGGTGGTTCTCATCGTTATACTCTATCTCTCTTCCAAGATAGACTCTGTAATCCGGATCTATCTTTCCAGCTTCAACGTTGAGCTGTTCCACAAGTCTGTCCAGTTTGTCTCCATCCATTATCGGATTCTTCTTGTTGTATGGCGGGGTGGCAACTATCGTCCTTATTCCCTCATCATACGCTATTCTGAGCATCTCTGCCGCTTCCCGGAAATTATCCGGTCCATCCTCTGTTCCCGGTAAAATATGACAATTAATATCTATCAGTCCAAATATTCCCTGCCCGGGAGGATTTGTTCCGTCTGTCTTCATATATCTCTCCATCCTTTATAGTACACCTGGTTACTTTGGCAAGTATACTACTCAGCCTCCTTTTTTGCAAGATAATCATTGATCTCCTGCTCAAGCTCCTCTGCATCAAGTCCATGAACGGCTGCTGCCTCCTCAAGACTCTCTCCTGCTGCTGCAAGGCATCCTATGCAATGCATACCTGCTGCCATCAGTATTGCTGCATTTCCTGCATCAACTGCAAGAATGTCATTTATAAGCATGTCTTTACTTATCTTTACCATTATTTATATCCTCCTTAGATTGCGCTCTTACTCAGCATTCACATTATATTATACCCAATTTTAAATGTCTATCCCTTTTATTGTTACTTATTGATAAAACCCGTTGTTGATAAATATTATTATCACTTGCTAATTAATGAGTTTTGTTTTACAATAAGCGTGTGATTATTTTTACTTTATAAGGAGGAAACAATTATGGCATTCGTTATTGGCGATTCATGTATCGGTTGTGGTTCATGTGCTGGTGCTTGTCCAGTAGGTGCTATCAGCGATAATGGCGGCGTATTTGTTATCGATGGTTCACAGTGTATCTCATGTGGTGCTTGTGCTGGTTCTTGTCCAGTAGGAACAATCGCAGAGGAGTAATCTACATGATCCGTAACATTCGGATCCATGCTAAGTAACTTATACTACAACTATTATAAAGAAAACGGAGCGGTAACTCGCTCCGTTTTCTTTTTATCTTTATTCCTCAACATAAGTGTAGGATTCATTGTGCCACTGGAGCATCATATCCGTATACTCATCTCTTGACACAACTATCTCCTTGTCCTCGACAGGATCATAATATCTTATGTCTGCCTCATTATAGCTCACTATGAGAACATATCTGCCATCGCTTATCCTCGATATTACCGGTATTCCCGAACTCACATAACCGAGGAGCATATCCAGCGAAAGACCTGTAACATCTATGCCCTGTCTCTTTCCAAGAGAGTTAAGAGCCTCGACAGGATCTGTATACTGTGCTATATCATCCTCTGTCACCTGTACTCCCTGATACGTCAGAACCATGTACAGACAGTCGCCGAGTGACGCATCCACACTTCGCGTACTGCGATGGAATATTCCAGAGGCAATGGTGTTGTATTCCTGGCTCTCAGCCTGCCTGTATATTACCTCGCCTTCGCTTGACACCACTATACCTGATACAGACACTGCATAATTTATCGCATCACCCGCCACGTCATATATCTTTGAAAGTCCAAGATTGTCGTACACATGATAGGTCACCTTATCACGCACTACTGTCATTATCATACTTGCAACATCAGGATCTATCTTTTCCTTTGTTATGTTCAGCGCCGGTATATAGCTCAGATACATATTTGACGGAACCGTAAAATACAGCCTGTCATATCCGGTTATGGATGACAGATGGGTAGTTCCTATCGTCTCCTTTGTATCGTCCTCCTTGAAGGTTATGAAATCATCGTCCACAGACTTGAATCCACTGTCGGATTTCTCTCCTCTTGTCAGATACAGCAGATTCGTATCCACATCAACCTGCATCAGATAATACCCGCTCTTTGCGTATTCCTTTATCTGCTCGCCATCGCTGTTTACTATATACAATCTGGATGCAGGTATGTTATCTCTGGACTCCTCGCTGTACCTCGTACCAACAAATGACTCAGCATCCACATCAACCTGCGCATCAGATATGCTCGACACTCCGTATACCATATCCGAGTCCTTAAAGCCATAGCATATCAGACATTCCCCTGCTCCGGCGGTGATCTCATAACTCTTTCCGGTATGCATATTCATCAGAGTCAGCTTTGTATTGCTGCTCTGGTCCTCGCTCTCTCCATACGCCATAACTTCCATGTTCACCGACACCTTGACATCGCTGGCTGACAGTCCCTCCGCAATATAAGACTGCTGTCTCGTCCTCATGTCCACGGCGTTCACCTTTCCGCCGAGCATGTAATAAAACTTATCTCCGTCGTAATATGTCAGTCTAGAGGTCTCGCTCTTCATAGCCTCATAAGGCACATTGCACTCGACGAACAGAAGCTCGTCCACCTCCAGAGTCGTATAATCAAATGTATACAGCGCAACTCCGAGCTTTCCCTCATGATCTCCGCTGTTCATATATCCATACACCGCAAATGTCATATTTCCATCTTTGTCAAAGCTTATGATGTTCATGTCATGGTCGGAGTAAGTGTTTGAGTCATTTGCATGGTCATCCATTCCTGATCCGTATACCAGAGTTATCTGTCCATCGCCGTAGTCATACATCCAGAGCTGTCCATTTCTCACAAATGCGATCTTCTTGTTATCCTCTGTGTAGCGGTATTCCAGATCATCCGATGACACGATACCTATCTCATACACATTGTTTATGGCATCTATGCCGTCTTTGTCAAAATACTCGTCCACATATCTGTCATAGCTGAGCATGGTGATCTTCGGCTCAGTCTCCGTAACAGTATCTGCATCCTGTTCATCCGAATAGGCCTCATCATACGAAGCTGTTTCGTCAAAATATATTCCATCAGTGCCGGCTCCGTCCGCCTCATCAGTCTGGCTGGCAACAGGCACATCCTTGTAGCTGATCTTATAGAACTCCTTAACTGTATAATAGCTCATGACATCCTGCGATGTGATGGACATGGCTTTATATTCCATCTCGATCACCGCATAGTTGACATCTATCTCCTTTATATATGTGTTTACATCGCTTATAACCGTAGGCTTAAGTCCATCCCAGAGGAGATCCGAGTATGCATTTGCAAGATTCACATGTCCCAGTCCGTAGGAATCTCCCGTTCCGCCGCCCGTGTATTCCTGCTTGTAGGTTCCTATGACAGATTCCGACTCCAGCTTGTCAAATGCAAATGTCGCATCGTGGAAATCCTTTGCGGCATTCAGCAGTTGGGACTCATGATAATTGTCATTTACGACCACTCTGGTATAGTATGAAGCACTCCTGCCATCACCGCTCTTAAGCTTGACAACCAGCATATACTCCATATCCTGCTTGAGATCCATTCTCGCACTTATATCAAGCACATCGTAGCCATCAGTTCCCGAGGCCGCCTCCAGATCACCCTTCTCTATAAGGGAATCTCCGGATATCGACCTGATCTCATACGAATACGACGCATCCTTAAATGCATCATTCTCCACCATTATCTCAAGATTCTTATTCTCATCTATCGGCGTCACAGAGTCCCTGAGAAGTGTGAGGTCGACCTCCCCTGTATAACCATGCATACAATTGAGAAGCGAATCGCCATAGCACACATAAGCTAATGGCAGCTTTGCATCCTTCATCTCCGCAGCCAGATTCTTGTAACTTCTATTCTGAAATATATTGACCAAATATATTGTGACCACAAATATTGCTGCCATCACAAGTATTCTTACAAGTACATTTATTTTCTTCTTCACTTAATAAAACCTTCTTCTACGTCTTCTATGCCTGTCGCGTCTCATACAGAATTCATTGCACACAAGCAGTTCGATTATATTTCTCATAACACAATTGGCGCATCCGGGTCCCTCTGGAACATATGGCGGTTCCTCGTACGAAGCTTCACCTGCCGAAGCCATTCCTGCATAACAATCCTCCGATATCTGCCCACTTTCGCTCAGATCATCGTACACCCTTCGCGCAACACGGCGCATCTCTTCTCTGTCAGGATATTGAACAAGCATCGGACTGCCCTCATACTCGAGCTTGTCACACTCCTCCTCCACGGCCATACTGACCTTTCGGAGTTCTTCCGGGTACATCTCCTTCATGTACTCAATATCCCTCATCATTTCATCTGTCCCATCATCACAGTCAGGAAGCATGATTCCTGTCGAACTCATACTGTATCCACCAGTCTCACCCATACCGGGTATCACAGGTGTCTTGATATTATAGACATTTCCATCCCTTATAAGCCCCCTGAGGTTTTCATCGTCCGGGCTGTAAGGAATATACTTAAATTCTTCACTCATACAAATCTCCCTATCTGCATTGTTGTGTGTCTATTACATAGATATGCAGATGGGGAGAATGTGTGAATATCTCTGTTACTTTTTTCAGAGCTTACTTTATCTGTCTCCGAATGAGATGCCAAGTGTTCTTGCCTCGCTGATGATGTCGTCATCAGGAGATACGTATTTGAGCTTTCCTGCACTCTCTGAGAGTGGGATAGCTGTAACCTTGTTGTCAAGGAATACAACAAGCTTTCCAAAATCCTTTGCCTTTATGAGCTCTGCTGCCTTTGCTCCAAATCTTGATGATATGACTCTGTCATATGCATCCGGACTTCCACCTCTCTGGGTATGTCCAGGTATTGCTATTCTTATATCCTGTGTTGTGTACGCCTTGAGCTTATCAGCCAGCTCATACGCAACTGATGGATATGGATTGTTGGCTATCGCTTCTTTTCTCTTCTTCTTTGGAAGCTCTGCGATCTCCTTCGGAATAGCACCTTCGGCAACTGCAACTATCGTGAAGCCCTTGTTGTCCTTTGTTCTCTTGTCTATAGCCTTATATACCTTATCGATATCGTATGGGATCTCCGGGAGCAGGATCACATCTGCGCCACCGGCGATTCCGGCGTGGAGAGTTATCCAGCCAACCTTGTGGCCCATAATCTCAACGATAAAGATTCTGTTATGCGATGCAGCGGTTGTGTGGATACAGTCTATTGTCTGGGTCGCTATATCAACAGCACTCTGGAAACCAAATGTCATGTCAGTTCCCCACAGATCATTGTCTATGGTCTTTGGCAGACCGATGACATTGAGTCCCTCCTCACTGAGGAGATTTGCGGTCTTCTGTGAACCATTTCCACCTAAAACGCACAGGCAATCCAGCTTCAGCTTCTTATAGGTATCCTTCATGGACTTTACCTTGTCCAGACCATCCTCAGTTGGCTCTCCCATGAGCTTGAATGGCTGTCTTGAACTGCCGAGGATCGTTCCACCCTTGTTGATAATACCTGAGAAATCAGCCGGCTTCATCTTGATATAGTTGCCTCTTATGAGTCCCTTGTAACCCTCAAGGAATCCATAGATCTCAACCTCGTCAAACAATTCATACAGACCCTTTGCGATTCCGCGCATAGTTGCATTTAATGCCTGACAGTCACCACCACTAGTCAAAAAACCTACTCTTAACATACTCTGCACCTCTTTCTTTTATTTTTCTTATGTACACAGACTGTCTGTATACATTATAAGTATACTCTTCCCTCAAGAGCCCTCAGAAGCGTAACCTCATCTATACACTCCAGATCTCCGCCTACAGGCACACCGCTTGCTATACGGCTGACCTTGATACCAGCCGGCTTCACAAGCTTTGATATATACATCGCAGTCGCCTCACCCTCCGGGCCTGAACCTGTAGCGATTATGAGCTCATCCACATCTTCATTCTGAAGCCTTCTCATGAGCTCGGATATCCTGATATCCGCTGGGCCGATACCCAGGGCAGGATTTATAACTCCGTGGAGCACATGGTAAACACCATCAAACTGTCCCTGTCTCTTATTACACATCTCCGAGCC
>ERZ1504712.1090-NODE-1090-length-8157-cov-2.880894_pt1 | contig 8157 bp, 7 predicted proteins | sample MGYA00572411_ERZ1504712 | MGnify/ENA primary metagenome ERZ1504712 (study PRJEB39906, sample SAMEA3182091) | gut metagenome | biome: human; feature: gut; material: Stool; isolation source: human stools | place: Canada | collected 2013-03-11 ...
CATCGACATCAGCACGCGGGAGTTGTTCCAGAAATTGTCTGGCCCGTGGCGATAGACTCTCGACATAGCGTCGTTCGCCTTCTGCGTAAAGCGTATCGAAGGCAAGCGAACTCTTGCCTGACCCGGATGGTCCCGTGACGACGATAAATGCGCCGCGAGGCAGTCCGAGAGAAATATTCTTCAGATTGTGAGTGCGCGCACCTCGCACCTCGATAGTGCCGGAAGTTGTCATGGCAGGAAAATTTAAGAAAGCGGAAACTCCTAAGGACTATAACCGCCGCACGTCACAAGAATGTCGGCTTCAGCAGCCGATGCCCAAACCATTGCCCATCCAAAGAGTTTTCTCATGGCTAGCTCCGCCGCCCATATGACGCCGCAGGAAAGAACCTCAAGTTTTTCGCTCGCGAGTATTTTTGCGCTGCGCATGTTCGGGCTCTTCATTATTCTGCCGGTCTTTGCCGTCTATGCACGAGAGCTGCCTGGCGGTGACAGCGAAACGCTTGTCGGCATTACCTTAGGCATATACGGCCTCACTCAAGGTCTGCTCCAGATTCCTTTTGGCGTTGCTTCAGATCGACTTGGCCGCAAACCCGTCATCATTTTCGGACTCATCATCTTTGCACTCGGCAGTTTCCTCGCTGCGTCGGGCGCCAACATCTGGATCGTTATGCTAGGGCGCATGCTGCAGGGTGCAGGGGCTATCTCCGCCGCCGTTACCGCGTTCATCGCAGACAGCGTACGCGTACAGGTCCTCACTAAGGCAATGGCCATGGTCGGCGCCTCTATAGGCCTTACCTTTGCTCTTTCTCTCCTTATTTCGCCACCGCTCACAAAGCTATGGGGGGTTTCAGGGCTTTTCACACTTACTGGCATTTCTGCCCTGATTGCTGTCCTGGTTGTCAAATTCGTTGTTCCTCCGGCACCCCAGTCAGCCATCGATGAAAAAAATGAACATCGATCATGGAGGAAGGTCGTTTGTGATCCTCAGCTCGTCCGCCTCAATATCGGCATCTTCGTGCTTCATGCAGTACTCACCGCCATCTTCGTGGTTATTCCAACACGGCTCGTCTACATGCGGCTGCCAAGTGAGCATCATTGGTGGGTATATCTGCCTGCGGTCATCGCTGGTTTCGCTCTTATGGCTCCGCCATTAATTTTTGGTGAAAAGAAGCAAGCTGTTGTCCGAGTCATGCGCTTCATGATTGGATTTCTCACTGTAGCTTTTGTGCTCTTTGCATATCTCATTCATTCCATCTGGGAAATTGCTTTCCTTCTCGGCATCTTTTTCATCGGCTTCAATGTACTAGAGGCCACACTGCCAAATCTGGTCTCTCGAATTGCTCCGGCAGCTGACCGAGGGCTTGCATTGGGCGTATACAATACAACACAGAATATTGGGCTTTTTGTCGGCGGCGCGCTCGGCGGTGCAATTTCACAGCACTTCGGGCCCGAAGCGGTCTTCTTCGTCTGTGCATTTGCTATGCTTATTTGGTTCGCCTCATCGTTTGGGCTGCAGGAACCTGCCCGTCCGAACCGAGAGCCCGGCGAAGTCATTAAATAATTTTTGTTTTTTTAGCTTTAGTTTTGGGTAAGAATCATGGCTTCCGTCAACAAGGTTATTCTTCTCGGCAATTTGGGCGCAGATCCGGACGTCCGCTACACACCCGATGGCGGTACAGCAATTTGTACCCTCAGTCTCGCCACCTCCCGTCGCTACAAGAACCGTGACGGTCAGTTCACCGAGGAAACGGAATGGCACCGCGTTGTGCTTTTCGGTCGTACAGCAGAAATCGCCCGCGACTATCTCAAAAAGGGGCGCTCTGTCTACGTTGAAGGCCGCCTGCGCACCCGCAAGTGGACTGATCAGAACGGCAACGACCGTTGGACCACCGAAGTGGTCTGCGAAAATATGCAGCTTCTTGGTGGCCGTGACGGCAGTGGTCAAGGCGGCCCGAGCGGTGGCTACGTCCCTGCCGGCGACGGCTTTGAATCCGCACCTCGCCCCGCAGCGCCTCGTTCTCCGGCTGCTGCCCCGCAGCCGCAGGCTTCACCTGCCGCCGCATCGGCGCCCATCGACTCACTGGATGAAGACGTCCCGTTCTAAAACGGAAGGCAACGAAGCGACACCACACATCACCGGTTCGTCATATGAAAAAGCTCCGCACTGCAAGTCGGAGCTTTTCTTTTGACTACATAATCAGCACTATTCGTGACGCACGGCTTCTATAGGATCGAGTTTTGCTGCCCTGCGAGCTGGGAAGAACCCAAATACGACGCCGGTAAGTGCCGATACCGTGAACGCGAGCAGATTAATACCCGGATCAAAAACGAAAGGCACATTCATCAGCGTGCAAAAGAGTCGGGACGCGCCAAGCGCTGCCAAAACTCCCAAGATGCCGCCCAAGCATCCAAGCATCAAAGCTTCAATCAAAAACTGCATAACCACTTCTCTGCCAAGCGCCCCGATTGCCAAGCGAATGCCGATTTCACGGGTGCGCTCCGTCACGGACACCAGCATGATGTTCATAATGCCGATACCGCCGACGAGGAGACTCACTCCTGCCACCGCAGCCAGCAAGGTCGTCATAATTTGAGTAGTAGAAGCCACTTTTGCCGCAATTTCTGCCGTATCCATGATTTGGAAGTTATCGTCATCACCTGACGAAAGGGAACGGCGCTCACGCATCAAATCCTTAACTGCAGTCTTCAAACGCTCTCTGTCACTATCCGCATTGATGCGAATAAGGAGTGCCGACACTCGGTTATCACCGAGAATGCGACGCTGCACTGACTTCAGCGGCATAACGAGCAGATCGTCCTGATCTCCCCCCATGGCAGCCGTTCCCTTGGTCTTTAGCAATCCGATCACGCGGCAGGAGAAGCCGCCGGTTCGAATCTGCCGGCCAACAACATTTTGCGTTGTGCCAAACAATTCATTTGCTACAGTCGATCCAATGACACAAACCGCGCTGCCCGCTCGTTCTTCGGCCTCCTCAAAATTACGGCCATCTTCAAACGTCCGGTTGTCAATCGTAAAGTAATCCGTATTGGTGCCGACCACGCTCGTCTGCCAATTCCGTCCGTTGGCAACGACAGTCATTGACTTGGAGACCTGCGGCGCTACTGCCTCAATACCGGCGAGCTGAGTGCGCAGTGCTGTCACGTCATCAAGACGAAAGTTCGGTGCCCCTACTTTCTGCCCGGGCCCCAAACGCATGCCTGGCCGAAGCATCAGCTGGTTGTTGCCGAAGGATTCAATTTCCGTTTTGATAGCAGTAGATGCGCCATTGCCAATCGTCACCATCGTAATGACGGCAGCCACACCGATCACAACCCCCAAGACGGTCAGGAGACTGCGTAGCGGATTGCGCCAGATCTGACGAATAGCCAGAAGAAATGCATTCCAAATCACATTGATTCTCCCTTGAAATCAAGCTTGGCTCCATGGTCATCGTCCACCAGTTTGCCGTCCTTAAAGAGAATGTGTCGCCTTGCGAATGCCGCCATATCAGGTTCGTGCGTAACGAGAGCGATCGTGATGTCCTCTTCTTCATTGAGATCTCTGAGGAGCTTCATAATCTCGATGCTACGCGAACTGTCAAGACTGCCCGTCGGTTCGTCAGCAAGCAGCAGCTTCGGCTTGATGACAATCGCTCGGGCGATTGCTACGCGCTGCTGTTGACCGCCGGAGAGTTCTGCCGGCGTATGGTGTGCCCACTCAAGGAGCCCAACGCGTTCGAGCGCTGCAGCCGCTAAACGTTGACGATCGGCACGCTTCAATCCTCGGTAAAGCAGCGGCAGTTCAACGTTTTCCATTGCCGTTGTGCGCGGCAGGAGATTGAATCCTTGAAAAACAAAACCAATCCACCGACGGCGCAGTAGTGCTCGTTCATCATTTGTCAGGTTCTCAACATGCACGCCGTCAAAGAGGTACTCGCCCCACGATGGACGATCAAGCGCGCCAACGATATTCATCGCGGTCGACTTGCCCGAGCCGGACGGCCCCATAATGGCGACAAATTCGCCTTGCTGAATCTGCAGATCAATGTGATGCAAGGCGACAAAGGCCGCTTCGCCGGTACCGTATCGCTTGCCGATGCCGCGAAATTCAATGAGCGGTGTTTCACTCATGACGGTCTCCTCAAGACTTAGCGCGCTGCTGATCGACAACTACCTGATCGCCATCTTTGAGGTCACCAGAAATCACTTCGGTGCGCGTACCGTCAGTAAGACCGGTCTTGATGCTGACCGGAACAGCATCTCCATTTCGCAAGATGTACACCGTTCGTTCACGGACACTCTGTGAAGCGGAAATATCTTCCTTAACACGTTTTGAGCTGCCGTTATGCGGTCCTCTGGGCATAAACATGGTGGCCGCGCTTCCAGAAAAATCCTGTACGGCAGAAGTGCGTGGCGTAAAACGCAACGCTGAATTCGGCACGAGCAGCACGTTTCGACGCTCCGCGGTCGTCACGGTTGCAGAAGCCGTCATCCCTGGGCGCAGCAACAGGTCGGCATTATCAACATTGAGATAAGTCGTATATGTCACAACGTTTTCCGTCGTTGTCGCTCCGTATGCCACCTTTGTCAGCGTTGCCGGGAAACGTTTATCCGGATAGGCACTAACCGTAAAGTAGGCTTTCTGTCCAGATTGAATGCTTCCAATGTCGGCCTCGTCCACATTTACCTTGAGTTCAAGTTCACGCAGATCAGTCGCTAGCGACAGCAGCTCCACAGCTTGCAAACTGGCGGCTACAGCGTAACCCGGTTCAACCGAACGAGCGAGAACCACACCGTCAATAGGCGACTTAATGTTGGCCTTTGAACGATCCGTCTCCGCTGTCTCGAGCGCCGCTTGTGCATCCGCAATAGTAGCTTTAGCAACCTCTACAGCGGCCTTAGCCGTAGCTACTGCAGCCTCCTGAGCATCCAGATCAGTTCGAGACGGCATCTTGCCGCCTGAAAGTTTATTGAGCTCCTTGAGGCGCTTATCCTTCACCTGAGCTTCCTTAAGCGTTGCTTTGCTCTCCGCGAGCTTAGCTTCAGCGCTTGCTAATGAAGCACGAGCGCTTGCCACTTTGGAATCAAGATTGCGGGTATCGAGTTCAATGAGCACTTGGTCGGTTTTGATCTCATCATTGACGTCAACATTGACTTTACGAACAATGCCGGACAGTTCAGAGCCAAGCGTTACAGTGCGAATTGGATTAAGCGTACCGTCTGCTGAAACGGTTACATCCAGATTGCCTGTCTTAGCGGTCTGTGTCACATAGTTCGCTTTAGGTCCCTGTTGCTGTCCAAGCCACCAATACCATCCACCGCCAGCCGCGAGAGCCAAAACGACAGCTGCCGGCACTGCGCGCACATACCAGGGGCGCTTTCTTTCGCCAAGCAGCTCTGCAACCGCAGCCTTGCTGTTTTCATTTTTCTTTGCGTCAGTCATCGCAATTCCTTTACTTATTTGCCCGCAGCGGTCGGCGCAGCAGATTTACCAACACTTTGATTGACAGCCCAATCTCCACCGAGCGCGCGATAAAGCGTGATGTAGCTGTTAGCTCGGTCTGCACGATTGTTCAATTCGCTTTCACGTGCAGAAAGGAGCGATCGCTGTGTTGAGAGGAGCATCGTGTATTCGCCAATGCCTGCTCCATATTCATCACGAGCAAGCTTTTCTGCCGTACGGGCATGAGATACAGCTCGCTCAAGGTCCCCCTTTCGATATTCAGCACTGCGGATGGCCGTTAGGGCATTGTCTGTTTCCTCCAATGCCGACAACAGTGTTGAACGGTAGGACGCCACTGCACTCTGAAGATTCGCCGTCGCCGTTTCCTCTCCGGCGATGAGGTTTCCCCAATTGAGAATCGGCATTGCCAGTGCTGCAGCCAAACCGGCGACCCCAGTTCCAGATGCCCCTAAAGCACTCACTGCCGTTGCTGTCGTACCGATATTTCCAGAAAGCGAAAGCGTAGGGAAAAAATCGCTTTTGGCACTTTTTAAATTTTTTACCGCAGCTTCTGCTGTTGCTTTAGCGGCTCGTACATCGGGACGCTGTTCAATCAGTTCAGCAGGCATCGACACCGCGCCCCCCATCGGCGGCACCGGAATGATGCCCGTCGGTTCCAGTCCCAACTCATCAACTGGGCAACCCGTAAGACGCATCAGTGCGTTCCTATACTGAATGATGTTTTTTTCAAGCGTTGGAATTTGTGCGCGGGAAGACGCCACCTGCATCAGAGCATCTTCAGCCTCAGAAGCCGAACCAGTGCCAGCCTGAAACTGCCATTGAGCGGTTTCGGCGGTTTCGAGATAGGTTTCCAATGACGCCTTTGTTACGGCAAGACTGGCCTCAGCTGCACGCAGATTAACGTAAGCCTCAGCTGTTGCCGCCGCGGTTGCTGCGCGGACATCCTCAAGCGTATAGGCGGAAGCCATGGCCTTGAGAGTTGCCGCATCAGCTTGCCAAAATTCGCTTCCGGCCAGATTGAGCGAGAGGCCGCCACTCACTTCTGCCGAAAAACTATTTCGCCCCGTACCGTCGGCATGATTGCGGCTGCCGTTGAGTCCAAGACTCGCCGTAGGCCAGAGTGCTGCATTGGCAGAAGTTACGCTCGCATTAGCGGCACGAAGATTAGCTGCCGCAGTCTCTATATCCGGATTCGCTGCAAGTGCTTTGGTGATTAACTCCACGAGCACCGGATCCTCCCAGCGAGCCCAAAAATCCTGCCAAGCAGCAATATGGCCTGCCGGAAGCGTTGAGGCCGTCCATTGCTGAGGTGCAGCATCGGAGAGTAATCGGGAATAATCCGGAGACTGAACTGCACAACCTGTACTCGTAAGAATGACCGCACAGGCCAGCGGAATAAACCGCAGTTTTGTTTTCATTTAATTGAAATCTCCGTGCTTATGGGATGTTGACGGAACATCTTTTGCTGTTGTCCGCATTTTTGCGGACGGCAGCCTAGCGAATACTGAGGAGATGGGGTCGTTCTGTGTTAAGAAACGTCAAGAATCTACAAACTCCTGTTTTTGAATTTCGACACTCTTTCACCGATACCATCGTGCTTGACTGCGCTTTTGTTAAGATTACGGATGATATTGTTCTATATCATTTAATTTCCGATGCTTAAGAACCCCCGCCGCCTTCTCATCATTGATGACGATGTCGACTTCGTCACTTTGCTCGTTGACTACTTCACGCTTGAAGGCTTCGATACTGTCCCTGCGCACAACGGCCCTGAAGGGCTTGCTCATCTTGCGCGCGAACCATTCGATCTGGTCGTTCTCGACGTAATGATGCCTGGCATGAGCGGCGTGGAAGTACTCAAAAAGATGCGGGAGAAGTCGCATATTCCAGTCTTAATGCTTACCGCCCGCGGCGACCCGGTCGATCGCATTGTAGGGTTGGAGCTCGGAGCGGACGATTATGTGCAAAAACCCTGTCCGCCACGAGAGCTAGTCGCGCGCATCAACGCCATCCTGCGCCGTTCCGCCACCGCCTGGGCGGCTGCCGCCCCGGTTATTGTTGGCCCTGTCACAATCGATCCTGCACAGCGCTCTGTGAACTCCGCTGCCGGTCCAATTGCCCTGACAGGAACGGAATTTTCGCTCTTTGAACTACTTGCTCGACATGCTGGCACACCTGTTCCTAAGGAAGAGATCTACCCCAAAGTACTTGGTCGTCCAATGGGGCCTTATGATCGTGCAATCGATGTTCATGTATCCGCCATTCGCCATAAAGTTTCTGCCGTTATTGGAAAAAAGATTGCCATTGAATCTATTCGGGGCGTTGGCTACCAACTCGTCATACATTAAACGCTCTTATCCAAACAAAAAACGACATTCCGCATTTTGCTGGTAATGTCGTTTTTTTGTTATACAAGATCAGAATCGTTTGCGCAAACATTTGTATACAAACAAATGAACAACTCTGCCTGCGGCTGTGAGGCCCGCATAAAACTGTAGCCGCACAATTTATTAGTATCGCTCAGTGCTGATCCTCTGGCGATTATTTGTTCACCTTGCGCGATCCAAGTCAATACTGTCTGGGCTTTCCAAAGGTCTGTTGAGCGTACGGCGCACAATGTTTTCTGTCTTTCGACAAAACAACAGCATAAGAAAAAAGGGGTTCAGCATGAGCAACTATGCCACCGAGAATCT
>ERZ1504712.1119-NODE-1119-length-8011-cov-4.861614_pt1 | contig 8011 bp, 7 predicted proteins | sample MGYA00572411_ERZ1504712 | MGnify/ENA primary metagenome ERZ1504712 (study PRJEB39906, sample SAMEA3182091) | gut metagenome | biome: human; feature: gut; material: Stool; isolation source: human stools | place: Canada | collected 2013-03-11 ...
GTCGGCAGCGTCAGATGTGTATAAGAGACAGCAATGATACTGAAACGGATATCCATATTAAACTATAAGAATCTGGAGCAAGTGGAGATCGGATTCTCCGCCAAACTGAACTGCTTCTTCGGACAGAACGGAATGGGAAAGACGAATTTGCTGGATGCAGTGTATTTCTTGTCTTTCTGCAAAAGCTCGGGCAATCCGATTGATTCGCAGAACATTCGGCACGAGCAGGATTTCTTTGTCATTCAAGGCTTTTATGAAGCGGAAGATGGTACACCGGAGGAGATTTATTGCGGGATGAAGCGCCGTTCGAAAAAGCAGTTCAAGCGAAATAAGAAAGAATACAGCCGCTTCTCCGATCATATCGGCTTCCTGCCGCTGGTCATGGTCATGTACTTCCTGATCGCCCCGCTGGTGATGGTTTCGCCTGCCGATTCGGAGCTGATAGCTGGAGGAAGTGACGAACGTCGCCGCTTTATGGATGTTGTGATCTCTCAATATGATAAGGAATACCTGGAAGCATTGATACGCTATAATAAGGCATTGGCACAGCGCAATACCTTATTGAAAAGTGAATCTCCGATAGAGGAAGAGTTGTTTCTGGTCTGGGAGGAGATGATGGCACAGGCGGGCGAAATTGTTTTTCGTAAACGGGAAGCATTCATCGAAGAGTTTATACCTATTTTCCAGTCGTTCTATTCCTTTATTTCCCAAGATAAAGAACAGGTAGGATTATCCTATGATTCGCATGCACGGGATGCTTCTTTGCTGGAAGTGCTGAAGCAAAGCCGTGAGCGGGATAAGATCATGGGATTCTCTTTGCGGGGGATTCATAAAGACGAGCTGAATATGCTGTTGGGCGACTTCCCGATCAAGAAGGAAGGTTCGCAGGGACAGAATAAAACTTATCTGGTAGCATTGAAACTGGCACAATTTGATTTCCTGAAGCGTACGGGAAGAACCATTCCTTTGCTGCTGCTGGATGATATCTTTGATAAGCTGGACGCTTCGCGGGTAGAACAGATTGTCAAGTTGGTAGCCGGTGACAGCTTTGGCCAGATATTTATAACGGACACTAACCGGGAGCATTTGGATCGTATTCTGCAAAAGGTAGGCAGTGATTATAAAATATTCCGCGTAGATCAGGGTGTCATCAATGAAATGGGGGCTGAACAATGAAGCGGAACGATGCCGAACAGATAGGAAAACTAATTCAGCAATACCTGCGTCAGGAGAGTCTGGAGTCTCCTCTGAACGAGCAGCGGTTGCTGGATGCCTGGCCGCAGGTGTTGGGGCCGGCGGCAAGCTATACCAGTAATCTTTATATTCGTAACCAGACGCTGTATGTACATCTCACCTCAGCTGCCCTTCGTCAGGAACTGATGATGGGGCGGGAACTGTTGGTGCGTACTCTGAATCAGAGGGTAGGGGCTACGGTTATTACAAACATTATTTTTCGTTGAGGAAAGGAATCCTGTCTGTCACTTTCATTCCCAGTTTCCGGAGTGTTTCGTTTGCCCGGTCATAATAGAACGGAGTTTCCAGATATTGGTTGCTATGAGCATCCACTCCGATAATGGCAGTACAGCCTTCGTGTGCCGCTATTTCCCAGAAAGCAGGGTGGGGAATGGTTATCAGCCCATGTTTATCATTGTAATCTTCGTAGCCGATATTATATTCCAGAGGCAGATTCAGGCGGGCAGCTGTCCGGCAGATATGCCTGCTGATCAGTTTGCAATGGCGGTCGAATGAGGGATAGGAGCGCATGAACAGATCGGGGTGTGCCAGATAAGCAAATAGCCCGCTCTCCATTCCTTCAATTGCACTTTCTTCATAAAGTTCGAGCATATCTACCGTATGGGTGTTTCGTCCGAAATAAGGGAACTTCTCATCTGTATGGAAATGGTGGTTTCCGAAGATGATATAATCCAGCTGGTACTCTTTGGTGATTCCTTTTAGCCAGGGAATATATTCCGGAAAGTATTCGCATTCCAGTCCGATTTTGATGCTGATCTGGTCTTTGTATTTTTCTTGCAGCCAGCGTAGGCTTTCTACATAGCCCGGTAGCTGTTCGGGAGTCATCCGGATGTCGGACACATAATCGGTGTGGTATTTCCACGGAGTGTGGTCAGAGAAACCAAGTTCCTGATAACCGCCTTTGATGGCGCTTAAAACAAATTCTTCGTCACTCCCTGTCGCATGAAGGCAGCGGGTGGTGTGGGTGTGATAATTCGTCCTCATTACTTGTTATAATTATGTCCATGCAGATATCGAATGTTTCTGCCGGAACTTCTTCTACTACTTGAAATGGAAAGCAGATACCTGCTTTGTAAGCTGCGGGAATACGTGGAAGCAGTCGGTCATAATAGCCTTTTCCTCGTCCCAGCCGGTTTCCTTTCCGATCGAAAGCAACACCGGGAACAGCGATAAAGTTTATGCTGGCATAGTCTGTGAATGTTTCTCCAACGGGCTCTTCAATACCGTAAGTGCCGGTTGCCATATCTTCGGGACCGGTATAGAGGCGTAATTCCAAATCATCGCCGACAACTACCGGGAGCAATATTCGTTTCTCATTGCTCCATTTCCGGATAAATGCATGTGTGTCTACTTCATCTTTGAGCGAATGGTAGAGCAATACAGTAGTTGCCGCCCTGAAAGCCGGATGGGCTTCGAGGGCGGCAAGTATTTTAGCTGATTGCAGCTTCTGCAAAGTCGAAGATTCGTGTTGGATCTTCAGTGATGCCATAAGCTTGCGCAGTTCTTTTTTTCTTTCCATCTTTCTTTTCTTTCGTCACTTCCTCTTCTGTCTCGACAGGGGCTTTCGGGAAAGCTTCACCTTTTTCGAGCAGCTCTATACCTTGCTGTACGGTAGCATCCGATTTATTAAAGTATTTCAGATAAGCTTCCAGTCCCAGCATATTATAGATGATGTTGCCATAGATATTCGCTTCCAGACGTTTGTATGATTTCTGGATCAGAATGTTTCTTCTCTTTACACCTTTGGTATCGGCGAAGCGGATAAACTGCTCTACCAGACCTTGGTGACGGAGGTAGTTCAGTAACTCTTCTTCCGTTTCGTACTGGCTCAGTTTCTTCCGGTTGTTGTCCGTGTACTGGAAAGTAAACTGAAGAGTCAGTCCGCGGTTGATTACGGATGACAGATAAGAAGTGACTCCGGTGGTATCCTGTGGTACAAATACGTCCGGCATGATGCCACCACCGCCATAAACAGTACGTCCCAGGCTGGTGAGATAACGTTCGTTCTCGTTTTGTTTGATGCTGTCGCGTGAGAAGAACTCACCATGTTCGTAGCGGTTGTATAAGTCCAGTTCATAATTCCTGTCTTTACCACTTTCGTAAGGACGTTGGATACAGCGTCCCGAAGGAGTATAGTAGCGGGCGATCGTCAGACGGATTGCAGAGCCGTCGCTGAAGTCGATCGGTTGTTGTACCAATCCCTTTCCGAAAGAACGGCGTCCTACCACTGTACCTCGGTCGTTGTCCTGAATTGCTCCGGTAAAGATTTCGCTGGCGGAAGCAGAGCCTTCGTCAATCAATACGACCAATGGCATTTTCTGGCAGCTGCCCGTACCGTTGGCAAATTCTTCCGAACGCGGATATTTACGTCCTTGTGTATATACAATCAGTTTGCCTTCGGGCAGGAATTCATTCACCATGCGGATAGCAGCTTCCATATATCCTCCTGTATTGCCGCGAAGGTCGATAATCAGTCCTTTGCATTTCTTATGGTTGAGTTGAGCCAGGGCATTCAGCAATTCTACATGGCTGGTACGTCCGAACTTGCTGACCTTTACATAACCGATATCATCGTTCAGCATATACGCGGCATCCACAGTGTTCTGAGGAATGTCTCCGCGGGTGATGGTGAAGTCCAGTAATTTAGGTTCTCCTACGCGCTTGACACCCAGTTTGACCTGCGATCCTTTAGGACCCTTCAGCGTGCGCATGGCCAGTTCGTTGTTCAGCTTCTTGCCGACAAACAGACTGTCGTCTACGTTGACGATCCGGTCACCTGCCATGAGTCCCACTTTCTCGGATGGACCTCCCTGAATAACGGCATTCACATGAATCGTATCATTCTGTATTGTAAACTGGATACCGATTCCACTGAAACTGCCTTCCAGTTCCGAATTGACTTCTTCAAGATTCTGTGCGGGAATGTAAGTAGAGTGTGGGTCCAGTTCTGCCAGAATCTGCGGCATAGCTTTTTCCACGAGGTCGGTCATGTTTACAGTGTCTACATATTGATCGTCTACGATTCTCAACAGCGCATTCAGCTTGTTGGAAGAACCGTTGATGATTCCCAGACGGTTGCCGGCGAAGTGCTTGGCATAAAACGTACCGATAAGAATACCGGCTACCACGCTGATAGCTATGATGATAGGTGTAAAACGTGAAGAGTTTCTTGTACTCATGTCTATTCCTTTTTAAAAACGTTCGTCTTATTATTTGTTTGGAGAAGAATCTTCGTTCAGTTCTGTATAGATGACTTCGATTCCTGCCCGTTTCAATAGTTCTATTCCATCTTCCAGGCGGTAATGTTCGGAGTAGACTACTCGTTTGATTCCTGCCTGTATGATTAATTTTGCACATTCGATGCAAGGTGAGGCGGTGACGTACATTGTAGCGCCGTCGCTGCTGTTGTTCGAGCGTGCTATCTTGGTGATAGCGTTTGCTTCCGCATGAAGGACATAGGGCTTTGTCAGGTTGTTCTCATCCTCGCATACGTTTTCGAAGCCCGAAGGAGTACCGTTGTATCCGTCGGAGATGATCATTTTGTCCTTTACAATCAAAGCTCCTACCTTACGACGCTGGCAATAAGAGTTTTCCGCCCATATGCTTGCCATACGTATGTAACGTTTGTCCAGTTCCAATTGTTTCTTTTCCGTGTCCATCTTGTTTCAGTTCTAATCTTAGTTTGGAGCGAATACCAGGCAGAGGTCTTCTTTATCAGTCTGATAATAAAGATACAGGTTCCGGCTGTCCGATCCTTTGTAAGAATTTGCTTTTCTCATCCCTTCCAGGATCTTTTCGGCGATACGGTCTTTGCTGTCGATAGGAGTTCCTTTTTCCACTTTCATTCCAAACTCCTGATTTTTACCGTTCGCACTCCAGGTTCCGTTGGTGTTGATTGCACCGCTGCCTGTGAATGTACCTTGTATTATATCGTCTTCTACACTGCCTGAAAAAACCAGCATGAAAGTTTTCTTTCCGTTTATATATTCCATGACGTTGCTTTCGTCTGCTATATCAGGAAAGTTATACCATCCATGACCGTTTGCTTTGGTGATATAAGTCAGTTTCCATGTCTTACCGGTGAAGATGCCGGCTACATCATCCGTATCATTACATCCGGAAAACATAGGGAGCAATAACAGCAATCCTAATACTTTAAGTATCAATCTCTTCTTCATGTCCAATTCTCTCTTTTTTTATTTTATTTCTTTATGCCGTTTCGGATCAGCAATGCGTCAATGGTAGGCTCCTGTCCGCGGAAACGCTTGTAAAGTACCATTGGATGTTCGGTTCCTCCTTTAGACAGGATGTTGTTGCGGAATGAGTCTGCCACTTCCCGGTTGAAGATACCTTTCTGTTTGAACAGTGAGAAAGCATCCGCATCCAGCACTTCTGCCCATTTGTAACTGTAATATCCGGCGGAATATCCTCCGGCGAAGATATGGGAGAATTGAGTGCTCATACACGCTTCCTGTACTATCGGTAATACCTGTGCCTTTTTCCAGGCTTCCTGTTCGTAGGCTTTTACATCGCCTTCGAAAGGAGTGTTGCGGGTGTACCATGCCATATCGAGCAGGCCGAAGCTTACTTGTCTGAGGCAGGCATAGGCTGCATTGAAGTTCGAAGCATCCACCAGTCTCTGTATCAGTTCGTCCGGAAGCACTTCTCCGGTTTCATAATGACGGGCAAAGGTATTGAGAAATTCTTTCTCGATGGCAAAGTTTTCCATGATTTGCGAAGGAAGTTCTACAAAGTCCCAATATACGTTTGTTCCGCTCAGACTCTGATAGGTTGAGTTGGCGAACATACCATGCAGGCTGTGTCCGAACTCATGCAGGAATGTCTCCACTTCGTTGAACGTCAGCAAAGCGGGTTTGCTTTCAGTCGGCTTGGTGAAGTTCATCACTACGGATATATGAGGCCGGCTGTCTTCGCCGGTTGCGGTATCTGTCCATTGCTCCTTATAACTGGTCATCCAAGCTCCGGCGCGTTTTCCGGGACGGGGATGGAAGTCGGTGTACAATACGGACAGAAACTTACCGTCCTTGTCGAATACTTCGTAGGCTTCAACATCTTTGTGGTAAACCGGTATTTCCGTATTTCTCCGGAATGTGATTCCGTAAAGTTTTTCTGCCAGTCCGAATACTCCTTTCTTTACCTGTTCCAGTTCAAAGTAAGGACGGAGCATTTCTTCGTTGATATTGAATTTCTTGTTTTTCAGTTTGTTGGAATAGTAACTCCAGTCCCAAGGCATGACAACAAAGTCGTTACCTTGCTCCTGACGCGCCAGTTCCTGCACTTCAAGGTATTCTTTCTGTGCGGTGGGAGTGTAGGCTTCCAGTAGCTGGTTGAGCAGTTTGTATACAGCGTCGCTGTTTTCAGCCATTCGCTTTTTGAGGGTATATTCCGCATAATCCTTGTATCCCAGCAGCTGGGCTATTTTCATGCGTGTGTTTACCAGCTTCTTTACAATTTCGATGTTGTTGAATTCGTTATCGTGTGTACATTTGGTATTATATGCCATGTAGAGCTTGCGGCGCAACTCGCGGTTGTCGGCATAAGTCATGAAAGGCACATAGCTTGGAGCATGCAGGGTGAAAGCCCATCCTTCTTTATCTTCGCTTTTGGCTGTTTCGGCGGCGGCTTCTACTATGATGTCCGGTAGTCCGGCAATGTGGTCTTTATTCGTCAGAAGCATCTGATACCTGTTTGTCTCTTTCAGGTTGTTTTCGCTGAAGTCGAGTGTCAGTTTGCTCAGTTCATTGGTCAGCTGTCGGTATTGTTCGCGTGCTTCCCCTTCGAGGTTGGCACCGTGGCGCACAAAACTGTCGTATATATCGTCCAGCAGACGGGTCTGTTCCTGAGTCAGTTGCAAGGATTCTTTTTGGGCGTACACTTCTTTCACGCGGGCAAACAATTTCTCATTCAGTGTGATATTGTTGCTGTGCTCGCTGAGTAACGGCATGATTTTCTGAGCCAATGCCTGTAGGTCGTCATTGGTTTCAGCACTAAGCATATTGCCGAATACGGCAGTCACTCTGTCCAGCAGCCTTCCCGATTGTTCGTAGGCTTCTATTGTATTTGTAAAAGTCGCTTTCTCCGGATTTTGTATGATAGCATCAAGCTCCGCGTTCTGCTGTTTGATTCCTTCGAGGATGGCAGGCTCATAATGCTCTGTCTTGATCCGGTCAAAGGGTACAGTACCATGCGGTGTCTGATACTGACCGAAGAAAGGATTCTGAGCGTTCAGTATATTGTTCATGGTGTAAACTAGTATCAATGTTATTAATAATCTCTTCATAATTCTCTTCATAGAAGTACAAAACTACTAAAATTGTAGGTTATACCACGGATAATACCTTGCTTTTTAACAATATATAAAATGAAGACAAAAAAACCGCTACGGTTTCCCGCAGCGGTTTCCTATATGTTTAGACTTCTAATTAAGCGTTAACTGATGCCATGTGAGCGATCAAGTCAAGAACTTTGTTAGAGTAACCGATTTCGTTGTCATACCAAGATACAACTTTAACGAAAGTATCAGTCAAAGCGATACCTGCTTTAGCGTCGAAGATAGAAGTACGAGCGTCACCTAAGAAGTCAGAAGAAACTACTGCATCTTCAGTGTAACCCAGGATACCTTTCAATTCGCCTTCAGAAGCTTCTTTCATGGCAGCGCAGATTTCAGCGTAAGTAGCCGGTTTAGCCAAGTTAACTGTCAAGTCAACTACAGATACGTCCAAAGTCGGAACACGCA
>ERZ1504712.1122-NODE-1122-length-7995-cov-5.839924_pt1 | contig 7995 bp, 6 predicted proteins | sample MGYA00572411_ERZ1504712 | MGnify/ENA primary metagenome ERZ1504712 (study PRJEB39906, sample SAMEA3182091) | gut metagenome | biome: human; feature: gut; material: Stool; isolation source: human stools | place: Canada | collected 2013-03-11 ...
TTCGTCGGCAGCGTCAGATGTGTATAAGAGACAGTAAGATGACTGATAACAAAAACATTTTTACCAATAATAAAAAAAGTGATAGTCAGAATGTTAAAGATAATCTGCTTATAGATGAATTGGATACTTACAGTGATTATGTACACGAATTTTCAGATAGTTACAAGAATAGAAAAGAAGAATTTCTTAGAAGTCTGGAAAGTGTAAATGAACATAAAGCAACAGGCAAAGAAAATACTGTAATAAAAAATTTTAATAATAATAGAAAAATAAGTTCAATAAGAAGTATTAAGAGGGTATTTACAAGAAAATATGACAGGATTGCGGCTGCGGTAATATTAGCAATGATATTAATTCCGTGTACAGTATTAGCGGCAGAGAAGATAGTTAGTTACTATAATATTAATATTAAAAAGACTGGAAATTACAGCTATGATTTAGGCTTGAGAAAAGACAGCGATTATAATGCAAATACTAAATTCCATACAAATGTAAAAATAAATTTCAATACAGATTTAAGTGGTTACGATATAGAAACAGATGGAAGCAATTATAAACTTTCGTATGCAGGAAATGATAATTTAAAAGATAAAAATATATCGGTAATGCTTATAGGACTTAATGATAATGAAGATATACAGCTTAAATACATAACTGATGTAAAAGAAACAGAATACAGTGATAAGAAAATAGTATGGTTTACGCATAGTTATGGGGAAAATGCTGTAAATACTAATAATGGTAATTATATTAATGATATATTTGCAGTATATAGTGATTATGGATATGCAATAGAGATAAAAGCACAGAATAATACATCAGAAGATTTATTACAGGAATTAGTTAAAAATATTGAACTTGTGGAATGTGATGAAAGTGAAGCGGCACAGGCTAATTACAGGATATATAGGGATGAGTATGTGAAGGAAGATAATGAGGACATATATGCAGGTGAGTATACTGATATAAATTATAAATTAAATGATAAATTTAATATGCCGGATATGGATATGTATAGCAGTAATAAGCTTGAATATACAGTTAATAATTATACAGTTATAAGTTCAATACAAGATTTGGAAGACAGTCTGATTAATGAAGAAAACAATAATATATCAGATAAGAGTAACTGGATTTCATCAGAATTATTAGGTGAATTAATTAATGAGGATGGAACATTTATTAAATATAAAAGACCTGTAACTTATAATATGGGCGATGGAGTGAGCACACTTAATTCATATTATGAAGCAGAAACTATATCAACAAGATTGGTATTAGTGGATATAAGTGTTGAGAATACAAGTGATGAGTATATACAGAATGTAAGACTTATACCTCAGATATGTAGTCTGTACAGACATAATGGAAAGCTTATGATACCAAGGGAGTGTTATTCTAATAGCTTTGTTAATAGTGAGGGATATCCATTGTGTGTAATGTTTAAGTCTTCATTGGGAATAGTCAGAGATGCACAAAGTGTTAATAGAACAAGTGTTAATCCTAATGAAAACATACATATAATAGCGGGATATCTTGTAGATGAGGACAGGCTTGATGATATGCTTTTATTTTATAATTCGTATGGAAGTCTGGCATACAAAAAAGGAAAGCTGGCGAGTATTAAGCTCAAATAAAATAAGAAACAGTCGTAGAAAGGAGGGGGGAAGGCTTGTATAGCTGATGTTATACAAGCCTGTAGAGTATATGAAGAAGTATATAGTGTGTGTAACTGTGGTAATGCTTATTATGTTGTGTGGATGTAATAAGCAGAAAGCTACAGATATAGTTATAGATAATTCCAGATATTCACAGACAACAAAAGCTGACAATCCGTACAAAGACCAGCAATCAGAAAGCACAACAGAAAATTCACTTACAAGTATGGAAGCAAATGCAGTTGAACATTATGGTGGTGTGTATAAATGTAATGACAGTGTGAATATTTCAGATTTTGAAATAACGGTTCAGAAAGTAATAATAGATAAGACTTATGATGAAATAGAACTGGAAGCATCACAATATTTTAAGACAGAGTGGATACAGAAAGGTTCACTTAGTAATTATAATTCGGAGAATATGAGCCTTGTGTATGTGTATATAAAAGTAAAGAATATTGCCAGCAATACAGCAGAGTGTCCAATAGGAATGGCAAGCATAGGCAATTATTATGATGATAATAAATATTACCGTTTATCTGAATGTGCGGCAATATATCCATCTTCATATGAAAGGACAACACATTGTTTATATGATGATATAAATGCAGGTGAAGAAAAAGTATATATTGTTTTATTTAAGGTGCTAGACAACTATACAGACAATGATGGCAGTTATAGTCAGTTGCTTATAAATCCTTGTCTTGAATTAGAAATAAATCCAGCTACTCAAGGAAAAAAAGCACCATTAGTAATATTGGATAATATATCAAGAGAGTGAATAGGAATTCCTGATTAATTATAGAAAGGAACAAAACTATGAGGATAGGTGCATTGTTAAGGATAGAAGTGGAAAGAGCTTTTAAAAGCAGGATGTTTTGGCTTATGTTGTTGTTGGGAATTGTAATAACAGGAATAGAATTTGTTATAGCTCCGTTAAGATACAGTAAAGATATAATAGGTACATTTGATGGAAGCATAGGTAATACTATCAATACAGTGTTTAATTCGTGGTTTTTCTCATTGCAGAAAAATGCAATTCCGCTTAGACAGTTATATATTATGATAATGCCGCTTATGGCAGTATTCGCATATGGTTATAGTGCAGTTTCTGATATAAAGAGTGGGTATATAGAAAATATATATACCAGAATTGATAAAAAATATTACCTTATAGTTAAATGTGTGGTTTCACATATAGCTGGAGGAATAGTTGTTGTAGTTCCGTTGTTGATGAATTTGATAGCCTGTTCAATAATACTACCTTCGGTAAAAATGCAGGCAGTAGTTGGATTTTATGAACCACGGGGATTTAGTCTTTTATCAGGCGTATCATATACACATCCGTATATTTATATATTTATTGAATTGATGATTATATTTTTGTATACAGGCTTATTTACCACTTTTAGTGTTATGTTAAGCCAGATAGTTCCAGTGTATTTTATAACAATGATATTTCCATTTCTTCTTAATTATTTTTGCTATATAATTCAGGGATTTTTTAATTTAGAAAAATATAATCCTATCAGAATAATGACAGTTGGGTATTCATATAATAACACTTTATTGAACCTGATTATTGAATACATAATAATATGCGGCATTACATTTGCTGTATATATGTATAGGGGGATGCATAATGAAGTTTTATAAGAATTTTAAATTAAACCGCAAGGTTAAGTTGATTGCTATAGGTATTTGCATAGCTATAATGATATTTGTGTGGGCAGTCAATTATATTAAGATAAATGCGGCATTTCCAGAAGCGCAAGAAGTTATTTACACCTGTGAAGAAGCCTTGGAAGTTGAAGGACTTAGAATTGAACTTGAGGAAAGTGAACTTATGGACAATACGCAGCAGACAATAACAAAGTTCACAGATGAGAATATAATAACAAAACTGAAAAAAAGTAAAAAAGATTATAAATATATATATGTAAGGCTTAATGTATGCAACCAGTCAGATGAAGATAAGAATATTGAGGCATTAATTTATAATTTTGTTATGGAATGTATGCCATCTGGATGGAGTAACGGAGCAAGCAGTGAGTGTAATAAGGTCAACTTAAAGCCGGGGGAAAGTACAGATATAAAGATGGCATATGCTCTTAATGTGCCTGAAAATGCTGATATATCAAAAGAGGAATTTCATCTTGTATATCGTACATATCCTCAAAAAATTATGTTTGTGTTAAATATATAAAGTGGGTAGATGAATATAAATATGTTATTGAGGAAAAACAGTCTTAGAACATCAGAATATGAGATGAAATTAAGAAAAGAAACATTGATTTTATGTGAAATTCTTATAATTGCCGCATTTATTTATACATATATAGTGTATGGAATTAGCCGTCCGGACAAAGGAGAGGTATGTATATATGATAATATTTTATATAGTGAATATTATGGTTTTGAAATGATACTGCTTATTTTTTTGTCAGTTATAATTCAGGCAGATTTAAGAAGCAGTCATAGGTGTGCAGTTATTATCCGTTATAAAAGCATAAGACATTATTGGAATAATATTTGCAAAAATATAACGGCAAAATGTATGGAAATGACAAGTATTCTTCTGATTAATATTATTGGGTTATGCATTATATTAAAAATATTTAATGTGCATATTAAAATATGTAACTGGGATATGGAGAATAGCAGATTTAGATTTGTATCCGGTTATACTATGGAAAAATGTCCATCTGTATATGAAATGGCTGTATATTTAAGTGTGCAGATATTTTCAATATTGTTTATAACAGTTATTATTTCGCAGATTGTATATTGGATAAGCAGTAATAAAAGTCTTGGAATGTTGGCTTCAATTATATGGGTATGTCTTGACAGATATACATATTTGACCAAGGTGTTGTTTAGCAGAATTACAATGATGCCTGGACAGATGGTTAGAAAATATGGTATTGGACCAGTAAGGTGTCTTTTATATCCTGTCCTGCTGTGTTTGATAATATATATAATTTCACTGTGTATTGTGCAAAAAAAAGATATTATGTATAAGGAATAATGATATGGTTTTATTAGATATCAAAGAGGGAATATTACAGAAGTTTTATAAATATATTGTTATAATTGTTATAACCATATTAATCTCAGTTATGTACATATATACATATAATAATTTGATACAGGAAGGGAAAATAGATAATACAGGTTTTACAATAGCCGACATATGGATATATTGTTTCAGGGGAAAGCTGATAGAAGTATCCAACGGAATAGCGGAACTGCCATCAGTTGTATATCTTTTATTTCAGTTAATTATAGCATTTATTATAGGCGATTATGCAAGGGAAGATTATGACAGCAGGGCAAGATATATAATAGTTAGAACAAAGAGCAGAATAAGCTGGATTGCTGGAAAGATGGTCTGGGTATGGTGTGCTTTATCAACGGTATATTTGTGTATGCTTGCTACGCTTGAATTAGTCTGCATAATAAATTTACAGGGTAATATTGGCTGTGCTATTAATACAGAACTTGCATACAGGATTACAGGTGTTGAATTAGCGAATAACTGTAATACATCGGTTGTATTTTTAAAGCTATTGTTAATGTCATATATAACTTCATTGGCATTGGGAAGTTTACAGTTAATGGTATCATTTATAATTAATTCAGAAGTAGGATATATGATGGTAGTTATGGTAGTTATATTATCTGCATATATCAGAAATGCTTTGTGCATAGGCAATGCTTTTATGTATGTTAATACATCTTATATTTCAGGTGGAATAATAAATCCATTGCATATTATAGTTGTAAGCTGTCTTGTTATTATGATAAGCAATATTATATTGATTAAAAAGTTCAAGCGGATAGATATATTTTAAAATCTTAATAAAAAATAAATAGTATGAAACCTTTTATTAAAGGTTGATTTATAAATATTCCTTCTTTATAATGGGTATTGTCTGTTAATGATAAGTTATCAGACGATGAGAGTATAAAGAACTAGGAATGGAGAAGCCGAATGGATAATTACAACAACGGTAATAATTACGGTGGTGGTAATAATAACAACAGGAATAATGGTGGCGGCAATAATAACAATAATAAAAAGCCTAAGAACACCAGTCTTATTGTCTTTATTATAATTGCTGCGGTTATTACATTTATTGGAATAACAATGCTTAACAATCTCGTAAAGAATGCTACTTATAAGGAGATAACTTATAATGAGTTCATAGAGATGGTTAATAATGATGAAGTAAAGAGCGTTGCACTTGAACAGGATAGAATTCTTATTACACCAGTTGACAGTGCAGGGGATACTCCGGAAGCGAACAAGTTAGGCTACACATACTATACAGGATATGTTAATGATGACACACTTGTTCCATTACTCAAGAGAAAAGGTATTGAATTCTCAGGTTATATACCAGATTCTAATTCATCAATAGTAGAATTTCTGGTTGCATATGTATTACCATTCTTATTCATATATGTAATATTTGCCTTTGTATATAGAAGAATATCCAAAGGCGGCGGTATGATGGGCGGCATGGGTGTCGGCAAGAATAACGCTAAGGTATATGTACAGAAGAAGACAGGTGTTACATTTAAAGATGTAGCAGGACAGGATGAGGCGAAGGAGTCGCTTACAGAGATAGTGGATTTTCTTCATAATCCAGATAAGTATTCAAAGATTGGTGCCAAGCTTCCAAAGGGTGCTCTTTTAGTAGGTCCTCCGGGAACTGGTAAGACACTTCTTGCAAAGGCAGTAGCTGGTGAGGCTAATGTACCATTCTTCTCACTTGCAGGTTCAGATTTTGTTGAGATGTTCGTAGGTGTTGGTGCTTCACGAGTAAGAGACCTTTTTAAAGAAGCTACCAAGCAGGCACCTTGTATCATATTCATAGATGAGATTGATGCTATTGGTAAGAGCCGTGATTCAAGATATGGCGGCGGTAATGACGAAAGAGAACAGACACTTAACCAGTTATTAGCAGAGATGGATGGTTTCGATTCATCAAAGGGTATATTTATACTTGCGGCTACTAACAGACCAGAAGTTCTTGATAAGGCGTTACTTAGACCAGGCCGTCTTGACAGAAGAGTTATAGTTGACAAGCCAGACCTTAAGGGACGTATTGAAACGCTTAAAGTACATTCTAAAGATGTGCTTATGGACGATACAGTTAATTTTGAAGAAATCGGACTTGCAACAAGTGGTGCAGTAGGTTCAGATCTTGCCAATATGATTAATGAAGCTGCTATCGCTGCAGTTAAGGCAGGAAGAAAGTATGTATCACAGAAAGATTTATTTGAGGCAGTTGAAGTTGTCATAGCTGGTAAAGAGAAGAAAGACCGGGTGCTCAGCAAGGAAGAGAAGCAGACAGTTGCTTACCACGAGGTAGGACACGCACTTGTTACAGCTTTAAAGAAAGACTCAGAGCCAGTACAGAAGATTACTATTGTACCAAGAACTATGGGTTCATTAGGTTATGTAATGCAGGTTCCAGAAGAAGAAAAGTACTTACAGAACAAAGATGAGCTTATGGCAAGACTTGTAACTTTAGTTGCTGGACGTGCGGCAGAGGAGATTGTCTTTGGCAAAGTTACAACAGGGGCTGCTAATGATATAGAAAAGGCTACCAAGATAGCCAAGGCTATGATTACACAGTATGGTATGTCAGACAGATTCGGACTTATGAATCTGGCAACAGTTGATGACCCTTATCTTAATGGTAATGCAAGACTTGACTGTTCTGATGAAACAGCCGCACAGATTGATGAAGAAGTCAAGAATATGTTAAAGGAATGTTATGAGGAAGCTAAGCAGCTTCTTATAGAGAACAGAGATGTCCTTGACAAGATTGCACATTACCTTTATGATCACGAAACAATTACAGGCAAGGAATTTATGAAGATATTCCGCGAGGTCAAAGGTATTCCAGAACCAGTTGATACAACAGGTTTTACACATTCTGAAAAGGTCGCCGAGAGTGTAACATTTAATGAAGATGGAAGTTATTCATCTACACTTAACGGACCTACGGAAAGTGATATATGGAAGGGAATAGGAGATGCATCTTCTGATACAGCTTCATCCGGAGTAGATAATAAAGATGCTGCGAAGAGCACTGTTAACGTAGAAAAGCCAGGTATATTTAATAACAGCAATAATGAGTAACATACAATTATAATAGAATAATAAAGCATATAAGCTGATGTATATAAGCAGCAGGAAGATATTGGAAATTTACAATATCTTCCTGCTGTTTTTAATATTAATATATAGTATAAGCTACGGAACAATTTATTTTATATAAATAAATTAAAAATTTTAAAATATATAAACATAGACTTATAG
>ERZ1504712.1128-NODE-1128-length-7957-cov-3.935966_pt1 | contig 7957 bp, 6 predicted proteins | sample MGYA00572411_ERZ1504712 | MGnify/ENA primary metagenome ERZ1504712 (study PRJEB39906, sample SAMEA3182091) | gut metagenome | biome: human; feature: gut; material: Stool; isolation source: human stools | place: Canada | collected 2013-03-11 ...
GCATACAGGACGAAAAATTTTTGCATTTCATTTTGAACACGATACTTTCATTCAAGAAGAAATGGGGGATTTGCTGATGAACGATATTCAGATTTTTAACAATCCTATTTTAGGGGATTTGAGAACGGTTATAGTAAACGGAAAAGAATACTTTTTTGGAGTAGATATAGCTTCGATGCTTATGTATAAAAGACCAAGAAAGGCGGTTTCGGATAATTGCAAGGGTGTCCTGGTCGAGGATAGCTTTAAAAATAATGGTGGATATGCAGAACCTCTTATTCCGGAAGGAGATATTTACCGATTGATTATTAAAGCTGGTCAACAGGGTAACAGTAAAGAAATAAAAGATAAAGCTGACAAATTGGAAAAATGGATATTTGATGAAGTTTTACCGAGCATCAGAAAGACTGGTACATACATGATGCCGCAAACCACGGACGGGAAGATTGCATTGCTTGCACAGGGGCACACGGAACTGAAAGCAGAGGTTGACGAAATCAAGGCGGATTTGGAAAGCCTTAAGATGGACTTGCCGATACTTCCGGTGGAAGCCGACCGCATTACGGAAGCTGTCAGAAAGAAAGGCGTTTCAATCATGGGAGGAAAACAGTCGAGCGCATACAGCAACCGTGGATTGCGCCAAAAGGTTTACAACAATCTGTATGCCAATCTGAAATACAACTTTGGTGTTCGGTCTTACAAGAGCATCAAGCGTAACCAGTGCGACAAGGCAGTGGAAGTGATAAATGCCTATCAGACGCCGTATTTTTTGCAGGAACAGATTGACGATGCCAATATGCAGCAGAGGTTGGAATTTGATTGACAGATTTTGGCATATGGTATAGAATACAAAATAATTAAAAATCACGCAGGTAAGACCTAAAGAAATTTAGGACGTCCTGCAAGCCTATGAGGAATAGGTGCGGATTCGTGACCGCCAGAGATTGAAGAGATTCAGTCTTTGGCGGTCTTTTTATTTATTTCAAACTGCATAAGAAAAATAAAAAAATGAAATTTAAACCTGCCTGTCAAATGACAGTAGCGAAAGAAAGGTGGAAAAGAGTATGTATGAATTGGTGGAACTCAAAGGAAACGATGTTTTTACAAACAGCAAAGTGATTGCAGATGGAACAAATAACCAACATGAATCTGTTGTTGCTATTATCAGAAAATATGAGAAAGATATTTTAGACTTTGGCAATATTGATTTCTCCGATTTAAAATCGGGGAAAAGGGGGCAGCCTGAAAGAGTTTATTATTTGAATGAGGAACAAGCAACATTTGTTATAACTCTTTTGAGAAATTCAAAAATAGTTGTGAAGTTTAAGAAAGAGTTGGTTCGACAGTTTTATGCAATGCGCAGATTTATTCTTGAAAAGCAATCGAAACTATGGGGCGAAACAAGAATTGCTAATAAAGAAAATCGGCTGAAAGAAACTGATGTGATTAAACTTCTTGTAGACTATGCCAAAGAACAAGGAAGTACGCATTCAGATAAACTGTATGTGACATATACCAAGTTGGCAAAATCAGTAATTGGTGGAAATCGCGACAATATCACAGTTTCAGATCTCAATAATCTAACCCTTGTGGAAAGCATTATTTTGCAGACTATTAGAATTGATATGTCAATGGGTATGCACTACAAGGATATTTATAGGGATTGCAAAAATAGAATAGAACAATTTGCAGATATAACTTACCTGTCCGCTTAGCCCCGAAAATTTGGGGCTATTCCAGTATTTCGTCACGGGAAATTACAATCTTACTAAATATATAGCGTGCGACTCCTGTTAGGGTATGTTCCTAACGCACGTGAATTTAAAGGTTGAGCCTTGCGAAATGTAAGGCTCGGAAATTTAGGAGATAGAAAATATGGCATACACAGCTCTTATGACTAAAGATGAAATTGGATTTGAAAACAATACGAACACGATAACAACACTTGAAATTGCTGAAATGATGGAACTGGAACATTGGCAAATTTTAAGAAAATTAGAGGGAACTAAAAACCAAGATGGAAGCACAAAACAGGTTGGAATTATACAGATATTAACTAACAACAAAATTGTTGTCAGTGATTATTTTATTCCATCCACCTACAAAGACGCAAGCGGCAAGGAAAATAAATGCTATAAAGTCACCAAAATGGGGTGTGATTTCCTCGCCAACAAATTTAATGGTGAAAAAGGAATCATATTTACTGCAAGGTATGTAAAGCGGTTTGATGAGATGGAGAGAGGACAGGTCCCGAAAGATTTTCCATCGGCACTTCGGGCATATGCGGATGAAGTAGAGCGCAGGCAGATTGCAGAACAGGAGAATGAAAAGCTGCAGCAGGAACTTGATTATAGCAAAGACTGGTATTCTATTAAGCGTGTTGCAGCAATGAACGGTGTGGACTGGAAAACATTTAATTGGCGAAAACTCAAAGAAAAGAGCATTGAACTTGGATATGGCGTGAAAAAGATTTTTGATGCAAATTATGGAGAGGTAAATACCTACCATAGGAATGTTTGGGAAGCAGCATACCCGGAGTATGAAATTTAGGAGAAATTTTATGAACAAATTAGAGATCATGATTACGTATGGGAACACGGAAGTAATTCACACACCGGAGAAAATTGTGATTAAATCGCCCAATATCGAAGTAATTACAAAATAGATCAAGAAAAAGAAGTGACATCTATCAAATTGGTGGTAGGTGGTATTTTGTACAAATTTTACCGACTGTCATTTGAGACAGCCGCAAACCCAAACAGTTAGGTGGTGGAAATATGGCATACAGCGGATGGCTTTTAAAGATTGGCAATTACATAGTGCCGATGTCGTTTATGAAAGCAGAAACATACAGTCCATATGTCAACATGCAGGATTTGGACGATTATACAGACGCCAACGGCTATCTGCATAGAAATGCCGTGGAGTTAAAGGCATTAAAGGTTGAGTTTGAAACACGGGCAATGCTGACAAATAAGACTTTTAGTGAGGTTTTAAACAATATTCGAAGCCAGTTCACAAATGCGACAGGGAGAGCATGCTATATCACAGCGTATATCCCGGAATATGACGATTATGTGACGCAGTACGGCTATATGGCAGATTTTCAGCCTACGATATACGGAACATATGATGGAATAATTCGTTACAATTCAGTTCGGCTTGCTTTCATAGGGGGTGTGTATGGTGGTTAATTATAAATATGGCGACTTGTTCAAAAAAGATACGGTCGATAAGCAATTATCCATCGTATCTGATGACGGAAAAATCAATATCACAAATACAGAACTAAACCAAGAAAAATTCGAATTGACAGAAAGTTTGTGTTCGGAACAGGAATTGACGTTTGGATCATGCGAAGCCGCCATGATTAAATTCACGGTGTCAAATACATTTTTGCCAATGAAGGGCAGATGGATGACAGTAAGGATGTCTCTTGGTGGACATACAGATGTTCCATTTCAGTTCGGGAGATATAAGGTTGATTCTGATACGCCTACGGCAGACAGGACGTGCCGTGATGTGGTTGCATATGATGCCCTTTATGACATTTTAAATGCAGATGTGGCAGCATGGTATAACACTGTCTTTCCATCCCATAAAGAGCAGCAGAAAGATAAAGATGGAAAAACTACGACTGTTACAGTTTATGATCCGGTCACAATGAAGCAATTCCGGGACAGCTTTTTTAAGCACTTCGGGATTGAGCAGGCTGACATTATACTGGTTAATGACGGCATGTCTATTGAGAAAACAGTTGCGGTCACGCCATCCAGTGAGACAAGTTCTGATACAGAGGAATCGAGCATCATAGGCGAATCTATGAGTGGCAAGGAAGTGTTGTCCTGTATTTGTGAGATCAATGGCTGTATGGGGCACATGGGGCGCGACGGGAAGTTTCATTATATTTATCTGGAACAGGAGATACAGGGATTATATCCGAGAAATGACCTTTATCCGGCAGATGATCTGTTTCCGCGCGATCCAAAGAGTACGCAGATAGGAAAAGGATTCTATGTTACTGCCACATATGAAGATTATCTTGTCAAAACCATTAATAAACTTCAGATCAGGGAGCAGAAGAATGATATTGGCGTGATCGTAGGCACCGGAGACAATGCCTATGTGATCGAGGATAATTTTCTTGTCTATGGTAAAGGAACGAAAGAATTAAAAAGCATTGCAAACAATGTTCTTTCAAAGATCAGGGGGATTGTTTATCGCCCGTTTACGGCAGACTGCAAAGGAAATCCGTGCCTTGAGGTCGGGGATGCAGTGCGGCTGCCGACCAGATATGAACTGATTGAGTCCTATATTCTGAAAAGAACCCTGAAAGGTATACAGGCTTTGCGTGATGATTTGGAAGCGGATGGGGAAGAGTACCGGACAAACGGGGCGAACGGAATACAGAAAAGTATTTTAAAGCTCAAAGGCAAGAGCAATGTGTTGGAGCGAACCATTGAAAAGACACAGAGCACGATAACTGATGTTGAGAAGGGATTGCAGTCACAGATCACGCAGACCGCAACCGAAATTCGCACAGAAGTTAAAAATACAACGGATGGTTTATCATCGAGAATCACGCAAAATGCGAGCAGTATTACAGCAGAAGTTAAAAGGGCACAGGGACAGGAAGTTGAACTTGCAGCAGCTATTAAAATTAATGAGGACAAGATTACAGCGGAAGTTACGAGAGCAAGCGAAGCAGAGGGCGATTTGTCCGGAAATATAGAGGTGACCGCAACTAAGATACGGTCAGAAGTCAGTGCTTCGTTGAAGGCATGGAATATTGATGGCTATGATATTAATTATTATGGTTTTGGAAAACCCCAAGATACTTACCCTGCATCATCCAAATATAATGGACGCAGTTTTTTAGATCAGGATAGTGGAAAATTGTATGGCTGCGATCCGGATGGCGGAATTAACAGCGGTAAATATAAATGGACATTGATAACCACGCTTAAGCAGCTTTCATCCAATATGTCTAGTGCGATTACGCAGACATCAAAGGGGATCGAAAGCAAAGTTACAAGAGACAGCGTCATTTCAGAAATCAACCAGTCAGCCGAGGGCATAAAAATCAAAGCAAAACTGCTTGAATTAAAAGGTTCTATGGAAATGACCGGGGGATATATGCATATTCAAACGGAAGAGTCTGTAGAAAACCTTATTGAATTTAAACGCAGTGGAACACTTGTACAGATGGGAACGGATGGATTTCGAACAGTGGAAGGGACGCTTGAAAGTCCTGTTCATAAATGTACGGTTCAATATAATCAGGTTTCATTGCATAAAGGCGCAAACGATAATGACCACATGATGATCCATTTAGACGGAGATACCGGAGTAGGTGGATTCAGAGGTGGAGTAATTAATGGATCTGACAAAAGAATAAAAAACACAATTTTAGATTTAAGCAAAAAGCAATCATCTGAGTTTATTTATTCTTTAAGAGCAAAATCGTATCGTTATAATTTCGAAAAAGATGGGTTCCATCATGGATTTATTGCACAGGATGTTTTGAAAAAAGCGGAAAAAGGGTGGAATATTTGTCCAAAAACGTTTTCAGACAGCAATGGGAAAAAGTATTACGGACTGAAATATACGGAACTTATTGCAGATCTGGTAGCCACAGTGCAGTTACAGCATGAAGAGATAGAAAATCTGAAAGAAAAGGTGGAAAGTTTATGATTAACGCAGAAATCCGAGAGTTTGAGAATGACATTATTAATTATGTAAATGCCTGTGAAAGTATTCCGGTTGAGGTTAAATATCTGGTGTTTAAAGATATTTTGCATCAGATCGAATCAGAAGCAAATAGAAATGTGATTGCCGAACGGGAACAGATGGAGAAAGACATGGAAAAGGAGGGCAAGGAACATGAATAAAGCACACGTACCTATCAACTGGGAGAATTACCCAAGCGATGAGACTCCGTTGAACGAACGAAACCTCAACAAAATGGATAGTGCTATCGGCATTATTGACGACAATGTAGTTACCCTGGATGCGACAAAAGCAACCAAGACAGAGGTAGCAACTCTTGTTGCAGACGTGACCTTTGAGGAATCGACCGGAATCATTACGATCACAAAAAAGAACGGTTCTAAGATTACGATTGATACACAGATGGAGAAAATCGCAATCAACTTCGATTATAACCCGACTACACAGCAGATTATCCTGACTCTGATTGATGGCACGAAACAGTACATAGACCTGTCGGCACTGATTACACAGTATGAGTTCCTTGATTCTGATACGGTAGCTTTTTATATTGATAAGGATGGAAAAGTGTCTGCCATCGTCAAAGAGGGTAGCATCGAGGAAAAACACTTGGAGCCAAACTATCTTGCGAAAATCAAAGTGGAAGTGGCAAAGGCAGAGTCAAGCCAGCAGGCAGCGGCAAAGTCCGAAGCCAACGCCAAAGCAAGTGAGAATGCTGCAAAAGCCAGTGAAACAGCGGCAAAAACATCCGAAACCAATGCCAAAGCGTCAGAGACAGCGGCAGCGAAGTCAGCTACGGCGGCAGAGGCATCCGAAAGCAACGCAAAAGTCAGTGAGACATCCGCCAGTGAATCATCCGCCACAGCCACGGAGAAAGCATCATCCGCCAGTCAGTCAGCTGATACAGCAGCCGAAAAAGCAGATATTGCAACTCAAAAGGCTGCGGAGATCATCGGTAAGGCGGAATCTGCAGAAGAAAGTGCAACCAAGGCACAGAGTTATGCTGTTGGTGGTACAGGAAGCAGAGAGGGCGAGGATTCTGACAATGCCAAGTATTACTATCAGCAGGCAAAAGATGTATCAGAAGGACTTAAAGGTGGATTGCAGCCACACGGAACAGTTGCATTTGCAGATCTTCCGGCACTTGCGGATGTTAGCACAGGGTGGATGTTCAATATTTCAGACGAATTTACAACCACGGATGATTTTAAAGAGGGAGCCGGGAATACAGTTCCGGCCGGAGCGAACATCTATAAGACGTCAGATGGCAAGTGGGATGTGCTGGCGGGGACACCTGTAACTGGAATCAAAGGAGCAAAGGAAAAATCCTACCGACGTGGAAATGTTGATCTGACTGCAGCTAATATTGGAGCAGTACCAACCGGCGGAGATACGGCAGAGAATACAGTGAAGTTTAATACTGCTTCCGAAAGGAAGAATCTTGCAAGTGGAGAATCTCATACAACATTATTCGGAAAGATCGCAAAGTGGTTTGCGGACCTGAAAGAAGTTGCATTTACAGGAAAAATCTCATGGTCTGACGTGACTGGTAAACCGAGTACATACGCACCATCCAGCCATACGCATGATGAACGATATTATACAAAATCTGAAATTAATAGTAAAGTCAATTATGCATCTACAACGTTTTCATCAAGTTATATATCCACATGCCGTGTAACTAGACAGGGAGATGGAATGAAGCGTTTAAGACTTGTTGGAACAAAAACAGCAATGAAAGCTGGAACTGCTTATAAAATAGGAACGGTGCCAAATGGATATTTCCCGCAAACAGGATTTGTTGGATATGCGGTCATGGCGGCTTCAACAGCAGCAACATTTATTTCTAAATTAGAAATAGATGCATCTACTGGTGTTGTAACAGTTACTCCATATGCAGACAGAGCAGCAAATGCTCCAATCTATATTGATGTTACTTATAATTAAATTGCTGTTTAGTGAAGAATAATGGAATAATTTGACACAAAAGAAAACAGCTTCATAAATATAATAAAACCAAGAGCCTAAGAGCCGATTACACGACCATGTGTTGTGTAGCCGGCTCTTTTAAATAACAAGCCTACGGGCAGAAAGGAAAATTATGCACTTAAAATTCATCACAGATAACTGGCAGATGCATAATTTTCAACCAGTAATTAATTTTTTAACAAAATTTAAACTAATCAATCGACATTCTGCGACAATAAGAAATTTACCTGTCGAAACT
>ERZ1504712.1145-NODE-1145-length-7874-cov-2.834250_pt1 | contig 7874 bp, 4 predicted proteins | sample MGYA00572411_ERZ1504712 | MGnify/ENA primary metagenome ERZ1504712 (study PRJEB39906, sample SAMEA3182091) | gut metagenome | biome: human; feature: gut; material: Stool; isolation source: human stools | place: Canada | collected 2013-03-11 ...
TGTTATTATCAAGGGAGACGGAGCGACAGTAACAGCAGGTGCGAAGAATGCACTATCATTCACATCTGATGCTGCATACAGGGATTTTATTCGTGTTGAGGTTGACGGAAAGACCATAGATGAGAGTAATTATACGGTGGAATCTGGAAGTATAATCGTAACATTGAAAGAGGATTATGTTGCCGGTTTTTCGGAGGGTGAGCATACACTTGGCATTGTCTCTGAGAGCGGAACAGCGACAGCTCATTTTACAGTAAACGAGAAGACAACGGGGACACAGGAGCCTTCGGAAGACACAACCGGTACAACACAGGAGCCTTCGGAAGACACAACCAGTACAACACAGGAGCCTTCGGAAGGTACAACCAATAAAACACAGGAGACAAGTACAACGGATAAAACAACACAATCATCTCCAAAAACTGGTGACAGTACAGACTTGCAGTTGTATGTGATTCTTATGTTTGTTTCAATAGTGGGGGTTGCAGGAATTTGTGTTAAGAAAAGGTTCAAGACCCATTGATGGCTTTGAATGAAATGGCTGTTAGAGCGGAAATTACATATTAGATCTCTATAAAATGAGGCATATGGACTAAAAAGATGTTCATATGCCTTATTTTAATATGTCTTTAAATACTTTAAATACACAGAAATTTCACAAACAAAACGCCTCTGTATACTATTGACATTAAAAAATAGAAGTATTAATATTTATGCAACTTGCGTCAAATCACACATAGCTGACGATCAGATATCGCATATCATAAATCAAGTTCCTGATTTTGTGCATCTGAGGATTCTGTCAGCATTTCAAACCGAAACAAGGAGGAAATAGAATGATCAAAACATTGCTTGGTCAGGTGGGCGAGTACAAGAAGGACTCAATACTCACACCTGTATTTACGGCGGCAGAGGTCTTTATGGAGATCCTCATTCCATTTGTGACCGCCAAAATAATTGACGAAGGAATCAACGGACAGGACATGAGCAAGGTGTATATGTATGGCGGACTCATGCTTGTGTTGGCTTTCCTGAGCCTTTTCTTTGGAGTGATGGCGGGCAAATTTGCTGCCAGCGCATCGACAGGATTTGCCTGCAACCTGAGGGAGGGCATGTACAGGAATGTGCAGGAGTTTTCATTTACCAACATTGACAAATTCAGCACCGCAAGTCTTATAACACGAATGACAACTGATGTGACAAATGTACAGAACGCGTACCAGATGCTCATACGAATCGCAGTCCGTGCGCCACTCATGCTCATTTGCAGTATGATAATGTGCTTTACAATCAACGTGGAGCTGTCACTTGTATTTGTGGCAGCACTTGTGGTTCTTGCATTTGGATTGTTCTTCATCATATTCAAGGTAACACCTATATTTGACGAGGTATTCAGGAACTATGACAACCTGAATGCCAGTGTTCAGGAAAATGTATCAGCGATAAGAGTTGTAAAGGCATTTGTCAGGGAAGAATATGAGGATAAGAAGTTTGGGAAGGCAGCAGAGGTTCTTGCGGAACTGTCCATAAAGGCTGAGAGTCTGCTGGCTTTCAACAATCCTATCATGATGTTTGTCATCTTTACATGTATGATGCTCCTGTCGTGGATCGGAGCACACTTCATAGTCAGTGGTAGCATGACAACTGGAAATCTTACATCACTTTTCAGCTATGTCATGAGCATGATGATGTCGCTGATGATGCTGTCCATGGTATTTGTCATGATCTCCATGAGCATGGCGAGTATGAGACGTATATCTGAGGTCCTTGAGGAGACTCCGACCATGACAAATCCTGATGAGCCGATCATGGAGGTGCCTGATGGAGGAATAGATTTCAACCATGTGGATTTCGTGTATAAGGCTGGAAGTGCAGAGGACACGCTGAAGGATATTGACATTCACATAAAATCAGGTGAGACGGTCGGTGTGATAGGTGGAACCGGCTGCGGTAAGTCGACATTTGTTAATCTGATAAGCAGACTTTACGATGTGAAACCGGACGGTGGTTCGGTCTGTGTCGGAGGACATGACGTGCGTGATTACGATATGGAGGTCATCCGAAATGAAGTGGCGGTTGTGCTCCAGAAGAATGTGCTGTTTTCGGGTACGATACTCGACAACCTGAGATGGGGCAAGGCGGATGCCACGGAGAATGAGTGCCGTGAGGTGTGCGAGCTTGCCTGTGCGGATGAGTTCATAGACAGGATGCCGGATGGATATAACACCTGGATCGAGCAGGGTGGAAGCAACGTGTCTGGTGGTCAGAAGCAGAGACTCTGTATTGCCAGAGCGCTGCTCAAGAGCCCGAAGGTACTCATTCTCGATGATTCCACAAGCGCAGTTGACACCGCTACGGATGCGAAGATCAGGCAGGCATTTGCAACCAAGATACCGAACACCACCAAGATCATCATATCCCAGAGAATATCAAGTGTGCAGGATGCTGACAGGATCATAGTTCTGGATAACGGAATGGTCAGCGGCTTCGACACACATGAGAATCTGTTAAAGAACAACACGATATATAAGGAGATCTACGACGTACAGATGTCTGGCGGCGGTGATTTCGATGAGAAGATGAATTAATTATGAAGGAAAGGAGGCAGTGTAATGACAGGAAATACAGAGAAATACAGAGAAAATAAGATGGATGATAAAGTGGATGCAGGGCTGCAGAGACCTGGAAAGGATCAGGGCAAAAATCCCATGAAGGCACTTGGAAGATTGCTCAGATATGTCCTCAAGGAATACAAGCTGGCATGCGTTACAGTTGTGGTCAGCATACTTATATCGGCACTTGCAATATTGAGTATATCGATGTTCATGCAGAAACTTATCGATGTATATATTGAACCGATGATGAAACAGAGCACGCCTGATTATGGACCTCTCGCCCACAGGATGCTGGGGCTTGGTCTTATACTTGTGCTGGGAATCATTTGCGCATACGCGTACAACAGGATCATGGTAAATGTGACTCAGGGAACCATGAAGAGACTCAGAGTTGAACTTTTTGAACGTATGGAATCCCTTCCGATATCTTTCTTTGACACACATGCACACGGAGATATCATGTCGGTGTACACCAATGATGTTGACACACTCCGTCAGGTCATAAGCCAGAGTATGCCGCAGCTTATCAACTCAAGCATCACATTTATCTCAACACTCATTGCTATGATAGTTCTTGATATACCGCTCACGGTTCTGTCGGTTGTCATGATACTAATCATGATAAAGGCGACATCAAGCTTGGGCGCGAAGTCGGGAAGATACTTTATGAAGCAGCAGCAGGATCTTGGAAAGGTCAACGGCTATATAGAGGAGATGATGAGCGGCCAGAAGGTTGTCAAGGTGTTCTGCCACGAAGAAAAGGCATATGACGATTTCTGCAAATTGAATAGATCTCTTCAGGACAGCGCCTACAAGGCAAATATGATAGCCAACATTACCATGCCGGTGAATGCGAACCTTGGAAACATAAGCTATGTTCTCTGCGCTGTACTTGGAGGTGTACTTGCAGTAAATGGATGGTCAGGTCTTACCATAGGAACGCTTGTGGCATTCCTGACGCTTAACAAGAGTTTTACGATGCCGGTTACACAGATAAGCCAGCAGATCAACGCCATAGTCATGGCTGCAGCCGGAGCCGACAGGGTATTTACCATGACGGATGAGAAGCCAGAGGAGGACGAGGGCTATGTTGAGCTGGTAAATGCAAAGAAGGATGCAGATGGCAATCTCACGGAGACCGAGGAGAGAACCGGACTCTGGGCATGGAGACATAGGCATGAGACTGGCGAGGTCACATACAGGGAGCTCACAGGCGAGGTTGAATTTGAGAATGTGGACTTCGGTTACAATCCGGATAAGATAGTTCTGCACGACATAAATATGTATGCAAAGCCTGGTCAGAAGATAGCATTTGTCGGAAGTACAGGTGCGGGCAAGACGACCATAACCAATCTGATAAACAGGTTTTATGATATACAGGACGGCAAGATAAGGTACGACAATATCAACATAGGCAAGATCAGGAAGCCGGATCTCAGACGAAGTCTTGGTATAGTTCTTCAGGATACACATCTGTTCACAGGAACAGTCATGGATAACATAAGATACGGCAAGCTGGATGCCACGGATGAGGAGTGTATCAAGGCTGCAAAGCTTGCAAATGCTCACGATTTCATAAAGCGACTTCCTGACGGCTACAACACGGTGCTCACCGGGGACGGTTCAAACCTCAGTCAGGGACAGAGACAGCTCCTTGCGATTGCAAGGGCAGCGGTTGCGGATCCACCAGCACTGATCCTGGACGAGGCTACATCATCCATTGATACGAGAACCGAGGCTATGGTTTCAAAGGGAATGGATGCTCTCATGGAGGGAAGAACGTCATTTGTCATAGCACACAGACTTTCCACGGTCAAGGATGCAGACTGCATCATGGTCATGGAGCAGGGACGTATCATAGAGAGAGGCACCCACGACCAGCTCATAGATATGAAGGGCAGATATTATCAGCTGTACACTGGCAAGAAGGCCGTGGCTGGGCAGGCGTAAGCCAAATTGTTTATAAAAAACAGAAAATTACTTGCAATTTAAAAATATTTGTGCTACCATAGGGGCAATTAATGGTAGTCGCAGTTAAGCTCAACGAGATGAAAGTTTCGTTGGGCTTTTTATTTTCATAAGGAGGGGCCCGCGTAAGCGGGAGGAATCCTTGAGAAGCACGCATGCGCCTGCGCGAAGCGCTTTTGAATGCGCATGCTCAATATTATTTTCGTAAGGAGGAAATTATTATGCCACAAAACAAATTACAGGAATTCGTATTCACAACGATCATGGCCATGTTCATGGTCTATGGAATGATCTGCTACAATGTAGCATTAAGCACAGGAGGTTTCACCAATCAGACATTTGTCATGGCACTTCATGAGATGCCGATCATGTGGCCGATAGCTATTGTGCTTGAGCTTTTCGTGGTTGGAAAGCTTGCACCAATGCTTGCGTTTAAGATCGTGAGACCGACTGACAGACCACAGGTGATAACCTTCATGATATCATTCTACATCTGCATAATGATGTGTCCAATCATGAGTCTTATAGCAACTGTTTTGTTCAAGGATTCACCAAGTGTTGGTACATTTATCCAGACATGGGGAATGAATCTCCCTGTTGCACTGCTCTGGCAGCTCTGCTATTGCGGACCACTTGTGAGATTGATATTTAGAACTATATTTAAGAGACAGCTTGCGGGTTCTGGCTGTGTAGAGCCATCCAAAGAACCTCAGCCAGAGTCATAATTCTCCGTTTTGGAGAGTTTTGCCTAAAGTATAGACAAAGGCTGGGCGAGGTGTTACAATCCGTTCAAAGCATAGGTTTCAAGTCGAAGGTTTCTATGAGTCCGAACGTAAGAAACGGACCATTCCAACGTATCTATAATTTGCGAATTTCTCATGCTTTTATATCACATTTTTCATAAGAGCAGGAATAATATTCTGGCTGATTTTTTGAAGAAGAATAAGGCGGAGATTTTGCGTATGAATATATTTGAATATGATCAGGAAAAGCATATGAGGCAGACATATGAAGAAACGAGGGGCTGTGTATGAGTGAGGAATACATAACGCTGGATGGATTGTGTCAGCAGCTTTCAATATCGAGGGCAACGGGGCGGAACTGGCTCAGACTTGGGAAAATTGAATCACAGGGCATAGATCCGGCCGGTCAGATGTATTTCACAGAGGAGTACGTAAGTAATCTGAAACAGTCACTGGAAACTGGCGAACGAAGGTCGCTCAGAAGCCGGCGGAATAAGCGGTATGTGTCCGGCAAAGGATTGTATGACAGATATGTGTCAGACATTTGCGAGAGTACAGACACAGTAAAAAGTCTGGTGGATAAGCTGGAGAGGCAGAATATATGTGTGACTGAGATGGTCATGAGAACTCTGCTGGCGGATTGTGCACTCAAGCTGCTGGTAAGCAGTGGTGAGATTACTGTTGACAGAGAAATATTCCCTGCATATATAGATGGAAGCTTGACAATTGGTGTATGGAGTGCGCTGATCGATGATATAATTCAGGACAAAAAAGCAGCATTATCATGGGCAAATAATAACAAAAATCTTATGGACACCAATTACTATTATCAAAAGGGGGAGGACGTACTTGGACTTCTCTATATGTCTATAAGAGATGCAGGCAGCCGGAAGGCGGCTGGTTCATATTATACGCCGACAAAGGTAGTAAGAACGCTGATAAGTGATGTGACCGGTGATATGGGAAGCAGAATATCTGAGGGCGGTAAGCGATTATTCGATCCATGTTGCGGAACCGGCAATTTCCTTATACAGCTTCCGGATGATATAGAACTAAATAATATATATGCGTGCGATATAGATGAACTCAGTGTACAGCTTGCGAGGTTCAATCTGGCACTTGGGAGATTGTCCGGAAGAAGACATGTCAATGTGGACGAAGCGATCCGGACAATATATGAGCACATAGAGCGCAGAGACTTCATTTCAGAATACAGGAATGATTCAGAATGTGGTGGGGATGATAAGAAGCTCTTGGCTGATCCGGGATATGACATCATCATCGGTAACCCGCCGTGGGGATATATATTTGACAGGGAGACACGGACATTACTCAGGAAAGCATACAGAACTGCAGCCGGAAGGGGCGTGGAGTCGTCTGATGTGTTCGTGGAGTGTGCGCTGAAGCTGTTGACAGATGAAGGAGTTCTTGCATTTGTGCTGCCGGAGGCATTGTTAGATGTACATAATCATAAGACGATCAGGGAGATCATAGCCGAATCGGCAAATGTGAGCCGGGTGAGTTTCCTTGGCGATGCATTCTATGGTGTGCAATGTCCATCGTTGGTGCTGCAGCTTGAAAAGAGTTTTGATCCTGGACATAGCAAAGGTGCGGTGATCGAGAGAGACGGCAGAGAGTTTGTTGTAGGAACGGACAGGCCGCTTGGCAGTGAGAATTTTATGCTTAGGCTCACTGATGATGAGTACAGGCTGCTTTGCAGAATAGAAAATACAGATAACTGTGAATTTCTGCGTGGACAGGCAGATTTTGCACTGGGAATAGTGACCGGGGATAATGCAAAATATGTGTCCACAGAATGCGGAGAGGGAATGGAGGCAGTGATAACCGGAGCAGATGTATACAGATACAGATGCGGAAAAACGGAAAAATATATGTATCCGGAACTTACCCTGTATCAGCAGGCGGCGCCGCTGGAGCTTTACCGGGCTCCGGAGAAACTGATCTACAGGTTTATCAACAGACAGCTTGTATTTGCATATGACGACAGGCAGAGGCTTACGTTGAACAGTTGCAATGTGGTCATTCCACATATACCGGGACTTGATATGAGATATATCATGGCGATACTCAATTCAAGGGTGGCGCAGTACATATATGAGAAGCGGTACAACGCAGTGAAGGTTCTGAGATCCCATATAGAGAATATTCCTGTTCCAGTCGCAGACGAGGAGACACAGAGACGCATAATCTCAAAGGCAGAAGAGCTTATGGCAGAAGAACTTATCACAGAAAGTTCTGTGAATTCAGAAATGCAGACGTACAAGACAGGTAAAGACCATTTGCAGCGATACAGGTTGTATGAAGAGATAGATGACATTGTTAGGAAGCTGTACTCAGTTACCGATGAAGAGTACGAGTTCATAAAGCAGTCTTTATCCGGTGACAAATATATGTTATAAAAATAATATACTTTAATTGATCAGGAAGAGGAAGAGACTATGAATAATATACTGCTTATAAACGATATGGCTGGTTATGGCAAGGTTGCACTGTCAGCGATGATACCGATAATGTCCAACATGAAATT
>ERZ1504712.1152-NODE-1152-length-7825-cov-2.476062_pt1 | contig 7825 bp, 4 predicted proteins | sample MGYA00572411_ERZ1504712 | MGnify/ENA primary metagenome ERZ1504712 (study PRJEB39906, sample SAMEA3182091) | gut metagenome | biome: human; feature: gut; material: Stool; isolation source: human stools | place: Canada | collected 2013-03-11 ...
GCATTGTATCCCCTGTAGTTACTTCCAAGCTTTCTATATGTAAATCCTCTGGCGCAGATTGCCATAGCCTTGAGCGCCTCCGGGCTGTAGCTCGATGAAACCTCACTTGACACTACCCCATACAGATACTGTTCTATATCTACCTGATTGATGATCATGTATCCCGACGAATCCTTTGTTATCTCAAGGGCTCCGTGATACCTCGGGGTGCCGCTTGATTTGCTGAGACTCGATACTGTTATCATTCCATCCGAACTCTCAGGCTCAACTATGATGGATGAGGCCTTGTTGTCGCTGCCAAGTGATACAAATTCATCCGCCTTGTAGGTTTTCTTCTTGCCATCGCTCGTCACGTTAAATCCTGTACTGCAGGTAAATTCCACATAGCTCTGACACTGTTCTCCATACCGGATATAACGACTGACGATCCGCCATAGCCGCTGCCCCCGCTGGTTCTGTCGGTGCCGGACGAGCTGCTGCCTTTATCCTCTTTCTTCTTTGAAGCCACAGTTCCTGCTCCCTGAATTGTGTAGTCATACTCCGCGATCTCTGTACTGTCCGTGTCGGCTTCAACATATTGCTTCAGATCTCCCACCGGATCATCCGGAGCTTCTATAACTATGGTCTCCACTGAATTGCCATCGTTGTTATCATCAGTCTCTTCGCCTACTATCTTAAAATTCTTATTGTATTTGATCTTCTGATACCATTTCTTCCTCTGATCTATTCGCATTCCCCTGTCTCCATTTCTCCGCAAATATATCCACATACAGAGAAAAAGCAGCATATACATGCTGCTTCTTCATCTTGTGTAATAAACTGAAATGCGCCCTTGCTTTTGAGTCCTAGCAGCGCTAGGTGGGCAACCGCAATTGTATATCTGCCTTCCACTAGAACTTATATAACGAGGCTTGACTTCAATAACAATGATATAGGAATCCCGTTTATTCAAATGTAGGTTCAAAATCACAAGAGACTTAATACATCTCAGCTATGAGCACATTATACCTTACCTTTACATCTCTTGCAAGAATTTTTCACGTGAACTTTAACCACTATAATTGACATTATATGCCTTCTTGAAATACCAATCTTACCTGTGTTAGAATATAGATACTTATGGGAATTTATAATTATTTCCAAACATGAAAGGCAGGTGTTCACCAAATGGATAAAACCAGCTTACAAATGTTATTCGGCGTATTGCTCGGAGTATTTCTGCTTGCACTCATAGTCATGACTGTGGTGTATGTCAGAAGAAAGCTTGCCGATAAGCGCGAGGAGGCACTGAGAGATCTCGATCTCATGCAGGAAGAGGCTATCAGGGAGGAACAGAGCCAGAGCAAGGGGTACTGGATAAACCGTGATGACATCGAGGACGAGAATCAGGCTCATCTGCTCCGTTACTACCACTATTTCGATAATATCGATGAATGTATCCACGATCTCATAGTTGAGATGTATGACTGTGGATTTGTCAGGACAGAAGAGATATTTGTCGCAGCATACGGTGAGGAAGCACTCACACCTGATTCATTCATTTACATGACAGATGCTGACTGCGATCTGGAAAAGGCAAAGGCTGCACTTCCGCCTGTCAGTGAGAAGAACCAGAAGATCATCTATGACCTCTGGTGCTCATATGTTGAAAAGCTTCTGGACACTGTTGAGATACACAACCGATGCCAACAAAGATATAATCAAGGACGCACTTATGGTTTATGGCCGCAAAAAGATAACCATACTCCTGCGCAGTCCAGAATAAAATAAAACCTTTCAAAGGAGATTTACAAAATGAAAGATAACTGTATAGTAGCTCAGTCAGGAGGTCCTACCGTAGCGATAAATGCTTCGCTGGCAGGTGTCATAGACGGAGTTAAGAAAAGCAACAAATTCACCAGAGTTTACGGTGCAATTCACGGGATCCAGGGAGTGCTGGACAATAATTTCATAGATCTGTCCCTCATGGCTCTCTCAAAATTTCCTCTGGTAAATACTCTGGAGCTCTCCCCTGCAATGTACCTTGGCTCATGCAGATACAAGCTTCCTGATTTTGAGGTTGACTCAAAACCTTATGAGATAATATTTGACAGATTTGAGGAATATCAGGTTGCTGCATTCTACTATATCGGCGGCAACGACTCTATGGATACAGTGGATAAACTCAGCAAATATGCAAAGAAGATCGGATCGGATGTGAAGATCGTCGGCATCCCTAAGACCATTGACAATGACCTGTGCCATACCGACCACACTCCGGGATTTGGCTCTGCAGCCAAGTATGTTGCATCCACCATGCTGGAGATTGCCCACGACACTTACATCTACCAGATACCAAGTGTTGTCATCGTGGAGATCATGGGCCGTGATGCAGGCTGGCTCACCGCTGCATCCTGTCTGGCAAGAAATGACTACAGTCCTGCTCCTCATCTCATATATCTTCCTGAGGTAGACTTCGATGAGGATCAGTTTATAGAGGACATCAAAAATGTATTAAAGACTTCAAGATGTGTCATCGTGGCCGTATCTGAGGGTATACATGATAAGGATGGCAACTACATCAGCGCAACTTCTGCTGTGGCAGACAAGTTCGGACATGCCCAGCTCAGCGGAACCGGCAAGGCTCTCGAGAGTCTTGTTAAGGACAGAATGGATATAAAGGTTCGTTCCATCGAGCTCAATGTCCTCCAGAGATGTGCAGCGCATATTTCCTCAAGGACAGATATCAACGAGTCATTTGCACTTGGCCAGGCTGCTGTAAAATACGCCGCCGAGGGAATGACTGCTGTTATGTCCACGATCAAGCGAGTTTCTAACGATCCATACCAGTGGATCATTGAACCTGAGAATGTATCTCTCATCGCCAACCAGGCTAAGACAATTCCGCTTGAATGGATCACACCTGAGAAGAATGACGTCACACCTGAGATGGAAGCATATCTCAGACCTCTTATAATCGGCGAGGTTTCCCTTCAGTACAAGGATGGACTTCCTATGTACCTGCCGGTAAACCACCTGCTTTAAAGGATAAAATATCCCTAACACCTCAATATCTGTGGTATTAGGGATATTTTTTATAATTCACTCAAGGAACGAACCAAATACGTCTATCCTTTACTGTAGATTCGTGTATCCGAGCAGCAGCTCTTCTACTGCCATGGCGGCCTCGCGGCCTTCGCGGATGGCCCATACGACCAGTGACTGTCCTCTGTGCATGTCTCCGGCTACGAATACCTTTGGAACATTTGTTGTATATGAGTTTGGACATGGAGTCTTGACATTTGTTCTCTCGTTGAGTTCCACGCCAAAGCTCTCTGCCACATATGTCTGACATCCGAGGAATCCGGCTGCGATGAGTACCACATCACAGTCAACGATATACTCGCTTCCCTCTATCTCTGTCATAGTCATTCTTCCTGTCTCAGGATTCTTCTTCCAATCGAGCTTCACACACTTGGCTGCCTTGACATTTCCGTCCTTGTCCTTGATGAATTCCTTGACTGTAGTCTCATATATTCTAGGATCATGTCCGTATACTGCTATTGCCTCTTGCTGACCGTAGTCTGTCTTGCAGATCTTCGGCCATTCTGGCCATGGATTGTCTGGTGTTCTTGTATCAGGTGCCTTTGGCATCATCTCAAGCTGTGTAACGCTGACAGCGCCCTCGCGGACTGCTGTTCCCACACAGTCATTTCCTGTATCACCACCACCGATGACGAGAACATTCTTGCCTTTACAATTCACGAACTGCTTGTCAGCAAAGCCCGAATTTACAAGGCTCATTGTCGTAGTCTTGAGGAAATCAACAGCGAAGTAGATTCCCTTTGCATCCCTTCCAGGTGCTTTTATATCTCTTGGATTGGCTGCACCACAGGCAAGCACAACTGCGTCGTATTCCTTGAGCAGATCCTCAGCCTTCACATACTTGAGGTTCTTGTTCTTAAGATAACCTGTCATCTGATCATCCTTCGGACACACAGCCTTCGCAGATGCCTTTCCGGTTGCAACCTCTGTGTTCAGTACGAACTTTATTCCTCTCTTCTTCATGACATCTATTCTTCTGTCTATGATCTGCTTCTCAAGCTTCATGTTTGGGATACCATACATGAGAAGTCCGCCCGGTCTGTCACTTCTCTCATACACAGTCACGTCGTGGCCTCTGCCGATCAGCTGGTCTGCCACGGCCCTGTCTCTTATACACAGTCCCGAAGGACCTGAACCTATGACTGCCACCTTCTTGCCTGAGTGAACCTTTGGCTGTTTATCATTTACAAGGTCATTTGCAAATGCATACTCTATGATGGCTCTCTCGTTCTCACGGACCGACACTGGATCACCGTTTAAGTTACAGGTACATGCCTTCTCACAGAGAGCCGGGCACACACGGCTTGTAAACTCAGGGAAACAGTTGGTCTTGCTGAGTCTTGCAAATGCCTGCTCAAGATTGTCGTTATAGAGCATATCATTCCACTCTGGGATCAGGTTGTTCAGCGGACAGCCCGATGTCATTCCGCATATGTTCATACCTGCCTGGCAGAATGGAACGCCACAGTCCATACATCTTGCAGCCTGCTTTCTCTGCTCATCACGGCTAAGCGGAGTGTGGAATTCATTGAAATTCTTGATTCTGTCCTTAGGAGCAAGCTCTGCGCTTGTCTTTCTCTCATATTCTAAAAATCCAGTTGGTTTTCCCATTCCTACTTACCTCCGTTCTTAACCTTGTAGAATGCTTCGATAGCTGCCTTCTCGCGGCTCAGACCCTTCTCCTCAAATGCAACTATCATATTCATCATCTTCTTGTAATCCTTTGGTATGATCTTCTTAAACTTTGGAAGATATCCCTCAAAGTCCTCAAGAATCCTCTTGCCTATCTCTGAATTTGTATAATTTACATGATCCATGATGAGCTGCTTCAGCTCGCTCACCTCGTACTTGTCTGTCACAGCCTCTATGGATATCATCTCTTTGTTAAGTCTCTTGTACAGATCGTTGCCCATATCAAGTACATATGCGATACCACCGCTCATTCCGGCTGCAAAGTTCTTGCCTGTTGTTCCAAGAACTACTACTTTACCACCTGTCATGTACTCACATCCGTGATCGCCAACACCCTCAACGACCGCCGTGGCACCAGAGTTACGAACTGCAAATCTCTCGCCGGCAACACCGTTGATGAATGCCTTACCACTTGTGGCACCGTACAGTGCAACGTTTCCTATGATGATGTTATCCTCATGCTTGTACTTAACTGAACGAGGCGGATAAACTATCAGCTTACCACCTGACAGACCCTTGCCGAAGTAATCGTTGCTGTCGCCCACCAGCTCAAGTGTAAGTCCCTTTGGAATAAATGCTCCAAAGCTCTGTCCGCCGGCGCCGTTGCATTTGACGATGTATGTGTCCTCATCAAGTGACTCGCCGTACTTCTTTGTGATCTCTGAACCGAATATCGTTCCAACAGATCTGTCTGTGTTGACCACATCAAGCTTCTGTCCCTTCTCAAGTGCAGGTCCAAGCTTCTTCATGAGAATTCTCATATCTACTGTCTTCTCAAGCTGGAAGTCATAGACATTCTTCTCGTGATACTTTACCTTGTTCTGTGGCATATCTATATAAGGATTGTTAATTATCTTATCAAGGATGACATTTCTCTCATCTGCTCTGTCGCTGCTCATGAGGAGATCTGAACGTCCAACCAGCTCATCGACTGTTCTGACGCCGAGCTTGCTCATGTACTCTCGAAGCTCCTCTGCTATGAACAGCATGAAGTTCTTCACGTACTCAGGCTTACCTCTGAATCTCTTTCTGAGTTCTGGGTTCTGAGTTGCTATTCCGACAGGACATGTGTCAAGGTTACATACCCTCATCATGACACAACCCATTGTTACAAGCGGTGCTGTTGCAAATCCAAATTCCTCAGCTCCGAGCATTGCAGCTATCGCAACGTCACGGCCTGTCATCAGCTTACCGTCTGCCTCAAGGATGACCTTATTTCTGAGATCATTCATGATAAGTGTCTGATGTGTCTCTGCAAGTCCAAGCTCCCAAGGGAGTCCTGCGTAATGGATGGAGTTGTTAGGTGCTGCTCCTGTTCCTCCGTCATAACCTGAGATCAGGATGACCTGTGCTCCGGCCTTTGCAACACCGGCCGCTACTGTACCTACACCAGCCTCAGACACAAGCTTTACTGATATTCTCGCATCACGGTTTGCATTCTTGCAGTCGTAGATGAGCTGTGCAAGATCCTCTATCGAATATATATCGTGATGTGGTGGTGGAGAGATAAGGCTTACTCCCGGTGTCGAAAGTCTTGTCTTTGCGATCCATGGATATACCTTTCCGCCAGGGAGATGTCCGCCCTCTCCAGGCTTTGCTCCCTGTGCCATCTTGATCTGTATCTCCTTGGCACTCACAAGGTATCTCGATGTAACGCCAAATCTTCCTGATGCTACCTGCTTGATGGCTGAGCATCTATTCTTGCCATCCTTGCCGATCGTAAGTCTCTCTATCGACTCACCGCCCTCTCCTGAATTGGACTTACCGCCCAGCTCGTTCATGGCGATGGCCATACACTCATGTGCCTCCTGTGATATACTTCCGTAACTCATGGCACCAGTCTTGAATCTCTTCACAATCTCGCTTGCAGGCTCGACCTCATCGAGTGGAACCGGCTTGTCAGCGAACTTGAAGTCCATGAGACCTCTCAGGTGGAATGGCTTCTGCTCATCGTGGAGCGCTGCTGTGTACTGCTTGAACAGCTTGTAATCGCCGCGCCTTGTAGACTCCTGAAGAAGATGTATAGTAACAGGATTGTACAGGTGCTCCTCCTTGCCGCTTCTGAACTTGTGTGCACCGATGCTTGTAAGGGCAAGGTTTGTGTTAAGTCCAAGCGGATCAAATGCTGATGAGTGAAGATCATCAACTGTCTTCTCAAGCTCCTTTATACCAGAACCGCCAACACGGCTTACTGTATTTGTAAAGTATCTGTCCACAACGTCCTTTGAAAGACCGATACACTCAAATATCTGTGATCCCATGTATGACTGGATCGTTGATACACCCATCTTGGATGCGATCTTTACTATTCCGTGACATATTGCACTGTTGTAATCATCGACAGCCGCATTGAAATCCTTGTTCAGCAGATGCGAATCTACCATCTGCTTGATCGTCTCTATTGCCAGATATGGATTGACTGCACATGCACCATATCCGAGAAGTGTTGCAAAGTGGTGAACATTTCTTGGATCAGCACTCTCAAGGATGATCGCAACCGCTGTTCTCTTCTTGGTTCTTACCAGGTGCTTCTGCATAGCTGATACTGCAAGGAGTGATGGTATTGCAACATGGTTCTCATCCACACCTCTGTCTGAGAGGATGAGGATATTTACACCGTCCCTGTAGAGCTTGTCGGCCTCGATAAACAGTCTGTCGAGAGCCTTCTCCATGGATGTATTCTTATAATAAAGAATAGGAAGTGTCGCAACCTTAAGGCCAGGAACATTCATATTCTTGATCTTCAAAAGATCCGTATTTGTCAGTATTGGATGGTTGATCTTCAGCACATGACAGTTCTCCGGCTTCTCCTCGAGGATGTTTCCGTCCTTTCCGAGATATACCGATGTGGATGTGACAACTTCCTCTCTGATCGCATCGATAGGTGGGTTTGTAACCTGTGCAAATAACTGCTTGAAGAAGTTGAACAGTGGCTTGTGGCTGTTCGAGAGAACTGCAAGTGGTGTATCAGTACCCATGGCACTGATTGCCTCTGCACCTTTCTCTGCCATAGGATATATGGTATTCTTGAAATCCTCGTAGGTATATC
>ERZ1504712.1161-NODE-1161-length-7763-cov-3.360794_pt1 | contig 7763 bp, 7 predicted proteins | sample MGYA00572411_ERZ1504712 | MGnify/ENA primary metagenome ERZ1504712 (study PRJEB39906, sample SAMEA3182091) | gut metagenome | biome: human; feature: gut; material: Stool; isolation source: human stools | place: Canada | collected 2013-03-11 ...
CAGCGTCAGATGTGTATAAGAGACAGCGCCATTGTAGGTTGCCCAGCCAAGTGCCAGCTCAGACATATCTCCGGTTCCTATTACCATTCCACCTGATTTGTTGGCAATGTCCATGAGAATCTGTGTCCTCTCCCTCGCCTGTCCGTTCTCATAGGTGACATCATGTACACTTTCATCCTGACCTATGTCCCTGAAATGTATGCGGACTGCCTCCTTAATGTTGACCTCCGTCAACGCCGCTCCAAGTCTCCTTGTAAGCTCCACAGCGTTGTTGTAGGTTCTGTCCGTTGTTCCGAAGCACGGCATAGTCACCGCAGTTATATTTTCTCTTGGAATCGAAAGGCTGTCAAAGGCGCGCGCAGTGACTAACAGTGCAAGCGTCGAATCCAGTCCGCCGGATATTCCGATTACCGCGTTACGGCAGCCTGTGTGTGCCAGCCTCTTTTTAAGCCCCATCGCCTGAATGGATAGAATCTCCTCACATCGGACATCCCTGTCCACCTTGGACGACGGCACAAACGGAGTTCTGGCATAGTATCTTGTAAGCTCAAGGTCATATTTCTCCAGTGTAAAATCAACTATCTCATAGTCATCACCTGTATTCACGGTGTATGTGTTCATCCTTCTGCGCTCATTCACAAGCCTCTGCAAATCAAGCTCCGCGATGGCTGTCCCATTTTTAAATCTCTGGGTTTCCGCAAGCACATTTCCGTTCTCACATACAAGGTTCTGTCCGCCGAATACAAGGTCCTGCGTCGATTCGCCCTCGCCTGCATTGGCATATATATATCCGCACACAAGCCTTGCTGACTGCCCCGAGATTAGCGCTCTCCTGTAAATATCCTTGCCCGTTGTCTCATCACTTGCTGAACAGTTCACAATGAGTGTTGCGCCTGCCTGCGCATGGTATGTGCTTGGCGGGCATGCCACCCACACATCCTCACAGATTTCTGCACCCACTACAAGCTCCTCTATGTTCTCACATCTGAACAGCAGTCTGCTTCCCAGCTTAACACCCAGCGCTGTGTCAACGCACTCATCCATCCCCGGTGTAAAATGTCTCATCTCATAGAACTCCGAATAGTTCGGAATATTCTTCTTAGGCACAAGTCCTAACAGTCTGCCATCACATATTGCCGCCGCAACATTAAAGAGCTTCCCCTTGTGCATAAAAGGCATACCGACAAACACAAGCATATTCTTTCCCGCGCTATGTGCGGCTATGTGCCGAAGGCTGTCCTGCGCCGCCTTAAGCAGCACGTCCTGCAAAAACAGGTCGCCGCATGTATATCCTGTGATACATAGCTCCGGGAACACCAGCACCGAAACCTGTTTTTCATACGCCTCATCCATAAGGTTCATAATATTTTTCTCATTATATGCACAATCCGCAACCCTGATATCCGGTGTGGCTGCACATACCCTGATAAATCCATCCTTCATGTCTATCTCCCTTCCAATTCAAGCAGCTTATTTTTAAGCCGCGTTATATCTGTGAATGTAACCTTTCTGTAAAAAGAATAACCCTTTCACTTATAAAGAGAAAGGGTTTATTTTCAAGCCATTTATTTATTAGACGCCAACGGTGGGCGAACATTATTTTCAAGCCGCTCATTTATTAGACGCCAACGGTGGGCGAACATTATTTACATATATATAATATGTTTATTCCTCAAATTTGTCAACGTATATTATCAGTTTCAGCTATTTTTAAAAAGGAAAACGCCGGAAAGCATTTCCGGCATTTTCCCCATGCAATATGCAGCACCTTATCTCATTCTTGAATTGTTTCCATTGACTTTATTGCCGTCAATGTCATCGATGGCTGTCTCAATCTCATCCAATCCATCATTGATGATATCGCCGACACCGTCTATGATGTTGCCGTCACCATCAGTGTTGGTTTCCCTGTTATCGTTCATGCCGTTGGTGTTTCCATTGTTGTTATTGCCATTGGTTGTTCCATTCATATTGTTATTGGTGTTGCCGTTGGTGCCATTAGTTCCGTTGGTGTTATTGTTATTCATTCCATTAGAACCATTGTTGATACTGCCTGTTGTGGAATTGTTGTTTCCGGTGGTTGTCTGATTGGTGTTACCATTACCAGTTCCCTGTTGGTTACTCCCATTGCCGAAGCAGCCCGTCATTCATAACAGGAGCTCTTTGCGCTTCTGATATGCTTAGTATGTTCGGAAAAAATTATATTAAAGATGAAAATTTTGTTAAAAATAAACACCTGAATCGGCATATCCCACACGATTCAGGTGCTTAACTGCATATTAACCTATAACCTCCTTCATGGTGTACCTTCCTGCCGGCTTACCTGCAAGGTACTTGGCAGCTTCAATCGCTCCCTTGGCAAATACAGCCTTGGAATAGGCTGTGTGCTTAAGTTCAATCACCTCATCCTCACCTGCGAATATTACCTCATGTTCACCGACGATGGTTCCGCCACGGACAGCACTTATACCTATCTCATTGTCGGTTCTCTTCTCCCTTACCTGGCTGCGGTCGAACTTATATTCAAATTTATTTCCATTTGCTGCATTTATAGAGTCTGCAAGTGCCAGAGCTGTTCCACTTGGAGCATCCACCTTAAGTCTGTGGTGCTTCTCAACAATCTCAATATCGAAGCCAGCCGCCGATAAAAGCGGTGACACATCTGCAAGCACCTTGAACAATGTATTGATACCAAGTGACATATTAGCCGACTTAAGCACTGCAACCTTTTTAGCAGCCTCCTCAACCTTATCAAGCTGCTCCGCTGAGAGTCCTGTTGTGCAGAGTACCACAGGTATATTCTTCCTGACCGCATAATCAAGAAGATTGTTGACAGCTCCCGCCGCCGCAAAATCGATAATGACATCCGCAGGTATATCACACTCAAAGATTGAGCGGTATACCGGGTACGCGTTATGCCCATCATCATGCGGGTCAATTCCTGCGACAATCTCTATATCCGAATCCGCTGCAGCAAGATTAGATATAACCTGACCCATCTTGCCGTTGCAGCCATGCATAATAGCCTTAACCATTGTATTTTTCCTCCAATATTTCAAAAAAATCCATTTCTCTTATAATATTCCGTAGTTCTTCATAGCTGTCTTAAGCTTCTCAACATTAGCCGGCTCCATAGGTGATAAAGGTCTTCTGAGCGGACCTGCCTCCCAGCCAAGAAGATTCATTGCTGTCTTTACAGGGATAGGATTAACCTCACAGAAAAGTGCATCTATAAGCTCAACTGCCTCAAGCTGAAGCTTAGCACTCTTCCTTACGTCACCTGCAAGATATGCTGCAACAATGTCGTGTGTCTTCTGTGGTGCAACATTGGCAAGAACTGAGATAACACCCTTTCCGCCAAGTGAGAGAATAGGGACTATCTGGTCATCGTTTCCTGAATAAAGGTCAATCTCGCCGTTGGTAAGTGACATAAGCTTAGCCACCTGTGATATATTTCCTGTAGCTTCCTTGATACCAACCACGTTATCTATATCCTTAAAAATCTTAGCTGCGGTAGGTGCTAAGATATTGCAGCCTGTTCTGCTCGGGACGTTGTACATGATTATCGGAAGGTCTACGCTTGCAGCAATCTCCTTGTAATGCTCATATAGACCATTCTGTGTTGCCTTGTTATAATATGGGGTTACAACTAAAAGACCGTCAACCCCCGCCTTCTGTGCCTCTGTAGAAAGGTATACTGCTGTCTCTGTACAATTAGAGCCTGTTCCGGCTATAACAGGGATTCTCCTGTTAACCCGCTCGCTGCAAAAACGTATACATTCAAGGTGCTCCTCGTGCGTAAGTGTTGATGCCTCTCCTGTTGTTCCGCATATTATGATGGCATCAGTATGATTCTTTATCTGGTCATCGATAATCTCACCCAGCTTATCAAAATTGACTGACTTATCCTCATTCATCGGTGTAATAATTGCAACTCCTGAACCTGTAAACAATGACATATTCTCCTCTTTTCCGCACTGCTTCACATGCCTGTACACAATGCTCATATTAATTTAAAAATGATTAAAAATGCCTATAGGTAGTCTTATAAGACTCCCATAAAGAAATAAAAGGACTGACGAAAAGCCAGTCCTTAAGGTTCCATCTCATGTAACGGACTATGTATGTTCCGATACAAACAAAACTTCAAGTAGCTCTCCATCAAATCAAGTATGATGACAGTCGCACAGCTGTTAACCATGCGCCCAGCCGGACAGTCTACAGACCATTCTGCCCGCTTCGGCACCACTTCCTTTTTCCCACCTTCATCCATGTCTGTCATGTCCACTGGGATACTCATAATCGGTGCAACCTCTACCATAAATACATTGGTATGATACCATTATATGCTCATTTAGTCAATATGTTACTGCACATAGTAAGGTAAAAATCAGTGTTTCTTTCTCTTCGGAACCTCATCATTCATTCCTTTATTATATCCATTCCCGCTTTCTCTGCCGGAATGCTGTGTGTGTGCAGACTCAATACCATCTTCACGATGTCTTCTCTCTCTCTGCTCAAGTCTTCTGTTGTATCTGTTATTCTTCCTTATAGACATAACCGCAAACACAATAAGTGCCACCATGAGAACTATAAGGACAATCAAAACCGCTATTATCCAATCCATAGATTTTTTCTCCTTATTATCTGTAAATGTATTCTGCGCAGAACTCTGCTCATATGAACTGTCCGATAATGTATCCGATGTACCGTCCGCTGATATTGTATCAGTCTGTTCTGATTCTTTCTCAATTGTGGTTATCTCCGGTGAAGTCTCCTCATCGGACACTGTCTCCTCCACAGTTGTTGTCTCTGCTGCCGTTGTCTCCGCAGTTGTAGTCTCTGCCGCTGTCGTCTCATTTGTTGTTGTCTCTGCTGCCGTTGTCTCCTGCTGTGTAGGCTTTTCGCTGTTTTCAAAACCATTGCTTGTATATGGTGAGCCGGAAACACCTGATACCTGAACAAGCTCCGGGAATGTGAAGATATCTGAATAATCTCCCTTTAACTGATACAAATAATCAGAATAGGTTCCTATTGCAGCAGTCGTATCAAGTCTTATAAGAAGTGAAGCGTTAAAGCCATTATGTGATATATTGACGAACTGTCTTCCGGACATGTATGGGTCAATATCGCCCACCGTATAGCCCGATGTCTGCTGTCTGCTTGTTCCATCACTGTAGATTGCCTTGACAATTATCTTGCTCTTATCAATAGCCGCTATCTCATCCGACGTTCTGTATACAGTAGGATTGATTCCGGCTGACACGCCGACCTGCGTTACCGGTTTCGTTGTGAAGGTGCAGCTTCCACTGGTTCCGTCAGAGTATGTATAGGTCACGGTAGCCGTACCTGCATTGACAGCCGTGATAAGTCCGTCACTTCTTACATGTGCAACATTCTCATCCGAGCTTGTAAAGCTCACCCCACCATCGCGCTGATTAGCGGGAATAAAATACGCGCTGTAGCTTCTGTCAAGCTCTATGCTCTGTCCATCGCTTATCGTCCTTTTGGAAAGTCCAAAATATTCTGCAACAGCCGTAGCATCTGCCACACCGACTTTTCTTATATTCTCTGTATCATGCATAAAATATGCATCCGATGAATTAGTCACAAAGCTATGCTCGGCTATAATTGTCGGGATTCCCGACTTAATGCCCTCATCTATAACCGTATAAAAATCCTCCGAGGGATTAGAGCCTGTCCTTGTAAGATATCCGCCGCTGAACAGTCCAAGCCCTGCTGCCTGTGCGTATCGTGCCATATTAAGACAAAGATTCTTCGTCGGCTCAACATACCCCTCAGCTACAGAACCATATGCCACGAATCCATTGGTATCCGTATTGGAAGATGAATTGTTATGAAGGCTTATAACCGCATCCGCACCAACCGACTTTCCCATGTGGGATCTCCCGGTATTGGTATTCCACTCATTATTTGCCCTTGTGACATATACACGTACTCCGGCATACGTCTCAAGCTCAGCCTTCATATACTTGGCAATATTCCAGTTAAGATTGCTCTCATCATCCCCGGTTATAGATGAATGTGCTCCGCCGTCATAGCCTCCATGCCCGGGGTCGAGCACAACAACAATGTCCCCATTTCCATCCTTTGCTGATACCGGCATGTCATTGCCCGGAGCAGCCACAAAAGCACCGACTGTTATTCCTGCTGTCAGTACAAATGCCATAAGCTTAGAACACGCCTTAAGAAACCCTGTTCTTTTCATCAATATCTGCGCCTCCTTCTGTTTCTTCTTCCTCTTCTTTTTCTGCTCACTCTGTTCTCCAAAAAGAAAATCACCGTTGCAAGGGCTATCACTATAACAATCCCTGCTGCCATCTTAATAATCATAACTATATCAAAGCTTCCATCATTTACCTCAGGCTGTTCAGTACTTTCAATCTGCGAAGGCTCCTCACTGCTTATCTGCGTTGTCGTCTCCGGCTCTGCAGTCTGTGTCTCTGTCTCCGGCTCTTTTGAAGTCACCTCAGGTATATAGTCCTCTGTCTGGTTCACAACTCTTACGAAGCCCTTAAGTGCACCGTAGCTTATAGGAATATCCTGTATTCCCGGCTTATTATAGTCCACCTCACCAACCTTCTCCGGTATGACCACTATACGCGATAACTGCCTTCACAGTACTTAAATCTATCGCTGAGAACTTTTCCTTCGTTTTATAAAATGTCGGGTCGATAAATCCGGTTATCGCTACCTGCTCAGGAATATCAACCTTGACATTCACAACACCTGCTGTTCCATCTGAGACCGTATAGCTGAGAACAGCCGAACCGCTTCCGACTGCCTTGATATTGCCATACTCATCTACCGTGACACAGCTCTCATTGTTGCTTGTCCACACAGCGTCCCCAGATGTCTCAAGCCTGGCTGAATATCCCTTCTCTAACTCAAGCTCTCCTGTCTGACCGGCCTGTAAAACCCTGCGCTCAAGATTAAAATATGCGGCAACCGCCTCAGCATCAGACTTTCCGATTGCTGCCGTCTTCTCATAGTCAACCATGCCATTCTCATCGGATACAAAAAGAACATCTGTGGTGCTGCTTAGGAAGCAATGCTCAACAATGATTGTAGGTACTCCCGCTCTCATTCCCTCAGCCATGATTGTATGGTAGTCTTCACCTACATATTCCGTAGAGCTTCTTGTCTGTATGCCATTGTTCTTTATTCCAAGCTGCGCCAGATTATTAAGGATATAATTTCCCATATCTGCCGTTATCGTGCTGTACAGGGGCAGAACCGAAGTGAGAACCATGGCACCATTAGCGCTTATGCTCTCATCCGATGTACTGTTATTGTGGATGCTTATGAGAAAATCCGCATCAAGCTCTGCCGCAGCCATAGCCCTTCCGGTGAGTGTCACCAGACTGTCCTCCGGTCTTGTAAAATACACCTTCACACCCGAATAATTCTTAAGCTCATCCATCATAGCTTCAGCTATGGCATAGTTGGCATCGCTTTCTAAGACACCATTGATTCCCTGCTTTCCCGGATCTGTACCACCATGACCAGGATCTATGACAATGACTATATTTCCGTCCGCATCCTTTGCAGACACATCACTGGTGCATGATCCAACACCGATTAATAATGCCATCGCTGCTGCCGCAGCGTAAGAAAATATTTTTCCAATCTGTCGTATCATTACAATTTTCATTCCTTCCGTTCGTTAAACCTGTCATTAAACCTGATAGTAAAGCGGACATTCGCAATCCGCTTTCGCTACTTGCTCATGAACGCAGTCG